>Ga0180433_10001061_pt1 | contig 46478 bp, 43 predicted proteins | sample SS_ome_8_FD_132980 | JGI IMG/M metagenome (GOLD analysis project Ga0180433, IMG submission 132980) | Hypersaline lake sediment archaeal communities from the Salton Sea, California, USA - SS_1_D_1 metaG | ecosystem: Environmental > Aquatic > Non-marine Saline and Alkaline > Hypersaline >...
CCGATAACAATGGAACCTGGTTCAAAATTGGTATTGGCAATTGACTCTTCAAAGAGTTCAGCAAAACTTTCTGTCATGAAAAATATCCTGATGTGCTGATCACATCGTGCCATTTTCAGGGCCCTGGCCACTGAAACAGCGTGTCTAAAAGTTAAAAACCAGCCTGCCCGAAACATTCATTCATGCTGCAGACAAACCACCGTTCTTGTGAGGAAAACTGTGAAAACCGGAATTATCAAATATCCAGATCAGGAAGCCTCAGCTTCACGACTTCAAGTAACTGTTTTTTAACAGATTCTATTGTCATATCGCTGGAATCGATAACAACGGCATCATCAGCTGCACACAGCGGCGCAACCGCCCGATTCCTGTCTCTGTCGTCTCTTTCCCGGATTTCCTCAACAAGGTCGGCGAGATTAGCACTTAATCCTTTCTCAATCAACTGCTTATAGCGTCTTTCTGCTCTCACTTCGGCTGAAGCGTCAAGGAATATTTTGATATCGGCCCCGGGAAAAACCACCGTACCCATGTCACGGCCATCTGCCACAAGTCCCGGAGGCTTCACATAATCACGCTGCCATTGCAGCAGGCAACTGCGAATTTCCGGGATTGCAGCCACCTTGGAGGCATTGTTACCCGCCGATTCGGTGCGGATTTGCAGAGTAACATCTTCATCATCAAGCCATACTTTGCCTGATTCGAAACGCACATTCATTTGAATCGTATTATTAACAATATTTTCTATATCATTGAAATTTATGCCATTTTTTACTGCGGAAAAACCTGCCAAACGATACAGCGCACCACTGTCTAAAATATGCCAACCCAGAGTTTCAGCCAGCAGGGCGGCTATGGTGCCTTTGCCAGAGCCACTCGGGCCATCAATGGTCAAAACCGGAATACCAGATGTTAAGCGGGACATGGTATTAACCTTCGGAGATATTCAGACCTGATTGGCTGGCCAATTTAACAAATCCGGGGAAAGAAGTATTCACATTGGCACAATCTTCGATATTGATAGCTCCAGAGGAACGCAATGCTGCCATGGCAAAAGACATGGCAATACGGTGATCGCCATGTGAAGAGACAGAAGCAGAGCCCATCTGCCCGCCCTTGATAATGGCACCATCACCGGTTGGTGCAATGTCAATACCGAGAGCCTTCAACCCATCAGCCATCACCTGGATACGGTCCGATTCTTTAACCCGCAACTCCTCTGCCCCGGTCAGTACGGTTTCGCCCTCAGCACAGGCAGCAGCCACAAACAAAGCCGGAAACTCATCAATCGCCAGCGGCACGTATTCTTCAGGTATACGAATACCTTTGAGCTTTGCACTACGTACCCGCAAGTCTGCTACTGGTTCACCACCGACCTCTTTTTCGTTAAGCACTTCAATATCTGCTCCCATGAGACGCAAAATACTGATCACACCATCACGGGTTGGATTCATGCCAACATGTTGAATGGTAAGGTCAGAACCTGGGGCAATGCTGGCTCCAACCAGGAAAAAAGCGGCTGAAGAGATATCAGAAGGCACATCGATGTCACAGGCCTTAAGCGTACCGCCACCTTGCAAACAGATTTTATTGCCGACAGTTTCTACTTCGTAGCCAAAGCCACGCAGCATACGCTCGGTATGATCACGGGTTGGAGCTGGCTCTGTCACACAGGTCTGGCCTTCCGCTTTCATTCCTGCCAGCAGCAGACAGGATTTAACCTGCGCACTGGCAACGGGCATTGTATAATTGATACTGCGCAGACCATCGACCGGCCTGATAACCAGAGGAGCTGTACCTTTCGGTGTGGTGTTGATCTCTGCTCCCATGCTCATCAAAGGATCAGTGACACGTTTCATGGGCCTGGTTGACAGCGATTCATCACCGATCAAGGTTACTTCAAAACCCTGCCCTGCCAGCAGCCCTGACATCAGGCGCATGGAGGTACCGGAATTCCCTAGATCCAGTGGCTCATCCGGTGCCAGCAAACCATCCATGCCAACACCTTCTATTGTTACATTGCCATTATCAGGTCCTTCGATATTGACGCCCATTGCCCGGAATGCCTTCAGGGTAGCCAGGCTGTCTTCTCCCTCCAGAAAACCAGTTACACGGGTGGTTCCCTCGGCAAGCGAGCCCAGCATAATGGATCGATGTGAAATGGATTTATCACCAGGCACACGGATGGTACCGGTGAGCGCACCGCCAGGCTGCGCGATAAAGCGGAGGTTGGATTGACTGTTCATGGCGCAGGATTATAACTGAAAAGCAATTAATCGACAGTCAATTCCATGATGTAATCGTCCATAACAAAACCGCCGCCAATATCCTTTTTCACCTCATCCACAATGTCAAAGCCTTTACGCTGATACCAACTGATGGTTTCATCGTTAAAGCGATTGACAGTAAGCCAGACGGTTTTCAGGTTTCTCTCGGAACAGCGTGTTTTTACGAAATCCAACAGATAATTACCCAGGCCTGTTCCCCGGTTTTTTTCGCGGATATAGATTTTACTGATCATCAGCCGGCTGGCGTTTTCATCGGCAAGTATTCCCAGGTAGCCAGCTTTCTCTTCCTGCTCTTGATGATTTGTAACTGCCAGGAAATATTCAAAGCCTGTTGATAACTGCCCCATGATAGCCGAAGGACTCTGAAATTCATTGAGCATGTAATCGACCTGTTCCTGCCCAATGATGGATACGAAATGCTGATTCCATATCTCGTGGGCAAGCATTGCCACATGGCGGATGTCCTCAGACGATTTTACTGTCTGGATGTCAAACATAATCGCAATCGATCAGCGCGTTCTGGGACAAAGCTCGTTATCATCGAAAAAAAAGGCGATTTCAACTCTTGCCGTCTCTGGCGCATCGGAACCATGAACTGCATTTTCATCAATAGTACAGGCAAAATCTGCTCGTATAGTACCTGCTGCAGCTTCTTCCGGATTGGTGGCACCCATTACTTGCCGATTTGTGGCAATGGCGTTATCACCTTCCAGGCACTGCACCATTACGGGTCCGGATGTCATGAAAGCCACCAGTTCATCAAAAAAAGGACGTTCCTTGTGGACTGCGTAGAAACCTTCCGCCTGCTCCTTGCTCAGGTGCAACATTTTTGCTGCGACAATTTTCAGGCCGGCTTTTTCAAAACGGGAATAAATTTTACCAATGACATTTTTTGAAATTGCATCGGGTTTGATAATTGAAAGGGTGCGCTCGACAGCCATCTTGACCTCCAGATAAATTTTACTGATTATCAAGTGAATGATACCCAAACAAAAATTCTTTCTATCAATGCTTTTTATTAACAATAACAATATGGACTTCTTTTGTCTGACATTCACGTGAAAACTTCCTGACTCTGTGCCATATTCCTAAAAGCACTATGGGGGAAACTATAATAATGAAAAAAATCTACAGAGATCCGAAAGAATCCCCTCTGCCCATACAAATTGACGGCACCTCTAACCTGTACTTCCTGAACAGGGAAAAGAAACTTCTTAAAATCAACATTCAATCCATTGCTAAAACCTTTTTTCAATCAGGACGAGTGGTTGCTGAAATGGAGCAGCAAACCCCCAGGGACAGCTGGGAGGGAGACTCAATTCTCCTCACTGATATCGACCTGATTTCAAAAACCGGAGAAACCCGTAAAAGTATTCCTTATGGTATTGAATTGATGTTACACCATGGCATCACGCCGGTTATCGATAGAAACGGTTACATCAGGGATTTATATTCCGAAAAAGATGCTCAGACTTTGTCTTCCATACGACAACTAATCGCTGCAAAAAATCTGGATCCGGATTGCAGAACCTTTAATCTCAACAAGCTGGATAAAACCCAGTCCAACATAAATCCCGAAGCTCAGAACATGGAAGTGCTGGAAATCGAAGAGGACAACGAAGCTTTGTGGGAAGAATTTGAAAGATTAAGGTCCAAACAAAGAGCCGATAGCGGACAAGTCAATGACGATGCCGACATCTGGTCCCGCTCACATGCTGCTAAATACGATAAGGATAATTAAGCTGGCTACGGCTTGATTCTAACAGGCTGCCCTGCTTATTTTATTCATTTATTAAACATCATTAGACTAAACTCGAAAAAAGATGAACCGAATTGTCATTTCAGTCGACTACGTCCATAGCAACACCCTTTATTAACTTATCGAGGCTAAAAAAATGAATGTTAGAAAAGTTTTAAGGAATTCTTCGAAAACTGCTGGATTGTTGGCCTGCTGTGTTTTCAGTTCTGGCGCTTCAGCATTAGGCAATCCCGTAGATTATGTCGATGTCCGAAATGGCGGCATCAACATAAATAATGGCAAGGTCGAAGTAAAACCAGTCAATGGAAATTATTCTCATATTTCCAGTGGCAACACAGTTTCCTTTAGCAAGGAAATCAAGGCGGGCTGTAAAGGCTCAAGCTATCTGAAAATTGCCCGGATATTTTTTGGACACATGTCTGCAGAGGGCAAAATAGTAGAGAGTGCCGGTGATGCATATTATAAAGGCGTACCTCAAGCTAACGTAGTCTCAATCCCTTATACTAATGTCAATATGGCTGTACCTGTTAATAAGATTGGCTTTAGCCCAGCTCAGATTTGTCAATCCATGTTGCAAACAAAAATAAACCAGGGACAGAGCAAAGCTCAGGTCATGAGCCAGGATTTCACCGTTTTTAAACCCATTAAATTTTCAGGTGTTGCAGCTTGTGCTAAACCGGGCAAAGACTGGCATTACAAAACAGATTATCTAAATGACACCATGCGAGTTGTTTGCAAGGCTGCGCCTAAACCAAGTATTCCTATGGCACCTTTAAAAGGCATAAAGGCAAATACTCCAAATATACAAGATGGGCCTGGTGAAATTAACGCTGGTTATCAGCCACTTGTTATTACCCAGGCCAATATACTGGCAGAAACCTTAAACTACACCGGAAGTTGTCCCAAAAACCTTAAATTCACTGTCAGAATAAAAGGCCAGGGAAAAGGCGGCGTTAAATATTCTGTACTGGATAATGGATCATATATCCATAATGGCGTGAACAATACCTTTGAGCAGAATGGCGACTGGTGGCAGGAACAATTCACGTTCAAAGTAAACCCCGGAAATATCAACCAGCTGGTCAATCATAAATTCACATTAAAAATCCAATACCGGGACAGCAAGGCGCAGGGCTTGAGCTGGAAACCTTTTAATGATGGTACCGAGCTGCAATGGAGCCACAAATGCACTCCACAGGCCAAATTCCAGATGGGCAGCCCTCAGGGCAATGGAGGTATTAACTACAACAATCCCAAGCAAGCTTCACAAATGAAGATCGCTCCTGAACAGATTAGTCCGGAGCCTCAAAAACCCGCAAGAGTAGCTCGCTGAGATCCTTGGCCTCGCTGCAAATTACAACCGAGTCAGAAAAAGGGGCTTCACAGCTCCTTTTTCATGCTAAATGAGGATTGACTGGTAGCAAACCTCGCAAATTCATGGATATATGTTTTAATTGTTAAAAATTATAATAATTTTCGACGGACATGAAAGCTGCACACACATTGATATTCTCAGCCTTCGGTATTTTATTAAGCCTTAAAGTATCGGCAAGCCAACCCATTCAAATCGACTTGCAACAGGTACCGGACGATAAAAGCCTTACTGCCATCAACGTGGAAATTGGTGGTTATGATGTCACTCATCTCAGTATTATCAGTGGCAACACAGCGGTAATCAACCTTGAAACAGCGCTTTCTGCTGGCGAATACAATGTAGCCGTCCTCGCATACTACGAAGACGGTGAGATTCGCACTATCGCAGAGAAAACCATTTTAATTGAAGCAACCAGGCAGAATAACTGGCAATTTAATACTGCTTTTAATGCCAATTATCGCATCGCTGAAGACAACAACTCCAGCTATGATGCATATCGTCAACCTCACGGTAATGCAGCTATTGACGGTGATTTTGTTGTTTACAAAAACCAATGGTCAATAGAGGGTGGAACCCAGTTAGTATACGACTCGAATACTGACAACAACAGCAACGGCGAAGAAACTGATTTGCCCAGTTATCGTCTCGGCATCCGCAAAAGTTATCAGACGGGCGAATCCGGCATAACAGTGGGAAACAGTACGATAAACCAGGAAAGCCTGCTGTTCAGCAGCTACCAGAGACGTGGTGTCATGCTGGATGCCAGGACAACAAACGGCACCTTCAGCGGCAGCCTGTTTAGTTTTGTTTCTGACCCTACAACAGATTCTGACGACAATCTGCTACCGAATGAAAGTCGCAACCAGACATTTGGGGGGCAGGCATCATTTAGCCCCCTGGAAGCAGACCCGGAACGTCTCCAACTGGGAGTCGGCTACATCGATGGAAAAGGCTCACTGACCGGCAGCGGAATCAGTGTGAATGATACCAACACGGTTTACGGTGGTAGAGCCTGGATGACAAGCCTGGATTCCCAATGGCTTTCCAGTGCTTTGTGGGTGCATCTCGAATATGCCCGTTCCAGCTTTGATAGTGATGGTTTAGGGCTGGGCAATTCCGCACAAGACGACAATGCTTACAAAGCTCAGTTACAGTTGAATTCTCAAGGGGACATTTCCAACCTTGGTCTCGATTCCTGGATGCTAACCGCCACCCATCAGCAAGTTGGTCCCGGTTTTTACAGTATCGCCAACCTGTCATTGCCCGGTGATATTACGTCAAACCGTTTAATATTCAGTGCTTCAAATGGCGGATTGAGTTTTAACGGTGAACTGGCGCACGAGCAAACCAACGTGGACAATCTCAGCACCAAAGCAACTCAAACGACCCGTTATGCAGGAATCGATGTTTATTACAGCCCATACCTGCTGCCGGAGAATGCTCCTTGGTCAATGCTCGGCATGCCATCGCTGACTGGCTATGCACACTTCACTGATACCTCACAACGTGATTCCGATGCACTAATCAATAGCCAGGATGTAGATAACCTTAATTCCGAATATTCACTGGGCGTTAATTTCAACCACGATGTCTGGAGCTGGGGCTTAACACATACTTTCACAAACATTGACGATTCATCCCAGGCGGTTTTTCAAAATGCCATCCAGGTCTACACACCACCCTCTGACACTGAAAATCATCTGACTGTATTACAAATCAGCTGGTTCCCAAGTCATCGTCTGACTGTCACTCCTCTGTTTCAATGGACAAACTACGAAGAAACGGACAATGGCAATGAAAACGAGGCGTTTAATCTCGGTATTGATCTGAATGCAGAATTACTTGCAGAAAAACTTTTTCTAAATTTGAACTATTCCCTTGATCATAACGACAGTACCTACACAGATCCGCAGTTTAGCGACAGCAGTTTTGAAAACCAGACAGGCAGTTTCCAGTTAACCTGGAAACTTGCTCAGTCCAGCGAAGCTCAACCTGCTGCGGACCTGTTCATAAAGGGCAGTTTTGGTAGTCAGGATGATCAGGCATCCATGGCTAGCAACGAAAACTGGCAAGTTAATTTAGGCCTGGCCTTGTACTGGGCTGATAGTTTTAACAGGTAACAGATGATGAAATCAGTAATCACAAATAATCGGCATACAGTTTTTCTGAGCTATTTACTTATCGCAGCCCTAGTAGTGCCAAGCATTGCGGCTGCAGCAGTGACAAGTGCGAAAGGATACTCAGCTACCAAAGTCTTGTATGCCAACCGCAACAATACGGTATCTATCAGATGGAATGTTTTGACTACATCAGATCAGCTTTCAACCGGGGTAAATGTGGTTAATACGCTGCCGACAGTCAATCTTTCCCTGGCGACCTCTAATCAAGCTAATTTTGCTGAAACCTTGAGTATTTCCTCTGACCAGGTGAAAAGCTGGCTGGATAATGGTTATCGCGCAATCATTGTACGTCGAAATTTTGCAAATTCTGTTGGTTTGCCCGTAGGTGGAATAAATGCCGATGTAAGATTCAGCCTGTCGGAAAGCAGCCTGACAGGTGTCCGTGAGCGCAGTGACTTCGCAGTCCAGCGCATGCAACTGGTTTTTTCGAACCAGACAGGAATGACTATAGTTGACCACAATGAGCCATTGCAGGCATTTCTCAACATTAGCTATAGCGGCCTGGGACTACTTGAGGGCCAATGGCAGATTGCTGAACCCGGCAGCACTGAAGGATTACCTATCTATCGTATTTTACGCAATGAATCCCGGACTTTGAGCCAATTGCAGCACACTCGACTTACGAGCCCGACATTGCCAACAACAAAGCCAGGACGTTACCTGCTGCGTTTCTGTCTAAAGGAAAGAAATGACGCAAACCGGATCAATAATGTCGATCCATATAACTGCAGCAATACTTCGGTCAGTGCCGGTTACGAGGTAATGCCCGGTAAATCTCGCAACATCGAATCAATCCAGATTCAACCTGCACAACAGTCTATCGATTCCAATACCATCTTTGAATGGTCCTCGGTAAAAGGAGCTGTTGTTTACCAACTGCAAATTTTCAAACCGGATGGAACCGATAACCTGCATTTCGTCACCGGGATGTTATTACCCCAAAAGCCACAACAAACTCAGCTATCTAAACTGGTCCAGGGTAAATTATCTGCAGGCCATCAATATCTTTGGCGCATCAATGCCTTGAATCAATACGGTGGCATCATCGGACAAAGTGATAAGGCATTACTGGTTTACAACCCCTGACAAAAACTGTTCATGGAAGACTCGAAATTACTCTCACAAATCATCAATGGCGATGAAATTGCCATGGAGACCTTTTACCGGCGTCATGCGGGTAGCGTGCATGCATTTGCCATGCGCTCATTGCACAACCCTGTCGATGCTACTGAAGTTCTGAACGAAGTCATGATGGAAGTCTGGCGCAAAGCCAGTACTTTTGGCGGAAAATCTTCTGTAAAGACCTGGTTACTTAAAATCACACATCACAAAGCTGTAGATGCCGTCCGTAAAAACAGACGACATGACCATGATGATGAAACCCATATCGACCAGAATGCACCCAACTTGCAAGGCCAATCTTTACTGGATGACGCATTATCCAATGAGAATGCTGAACAAGTAAGTTTTTGCCTTGAAAAACTTAATGACAGTCAAAGACAGGTTGTATACCTGGCTTTTTATGAAGAACTCAGTTACCCGGAAATTGCACTGACTCTCACTATTCCAGAAGGAACAGTAAAAACACGAATGATGCATGCCAGGAAAAAATTATATGAATGTCTGCAACGTCTGCTTAATACTATAAAACCGTGAACTATTTCACTGGTTGATACGACTATGCAATAACAGGCCGCTTTCCAGGAAAATACCAATGACTGAATCCACCAATGATCAAAAATATTTTGAATTACTACCCTGGTATGTGAACAACACTTTGTCACCGGAAGAGAGACAAAATGTTGAATTATGGCTCGAACATTCGGTTGCTGGCAGAAAAGAAGTCGTTTTATTAACCCGACTTCAAGAAGAAACCAGACGTGCAGTTGAGCCGTTTCAGGCAACAGACTTTGGCTGGCAACAGATGAAAAGAAAAATTCATGCTGAAAGCAGTCCCCCGGCAAAACAAAGCCCTTCAATGTTTGGCAAGCTGGCTGCAATTGCTGCCACCGTCATCATTGGCATACAGACCATGCTGCTGGTTGGGCAGCATAACCAGCTTGAGTCGACTCGCCTGCTTTCCGGCTCACCTACTGTTACTAATCAGGCTCAAAATCAATACCTGATGCAAATGCAATTTCGGCGGGGAGCCAGTTTTGAGCAGGTTGCAGAATTTCTTCAAATGTCACAGGCTCGCATAATCGATGGACCCAGTGCGTTAAATTTGGTCACTGTTTCAATTGCCCAAAACAACCTGCCGGATAATATCGATAATCAACAGCAACTGCTTGACTGGCTTAATAGCCAGGCCATAGTTGAGCATGCGCAACTTACAAGATAATGCCACCGATTGCCTTAATTGGCGTGGCCATGTTTGTTTTGGTTTCTGCTAATATAAAGGCTGAACCAACAGGAAAGCCTGATACTAAAAGCAGTCAACAGCGACCTGTGCCTATACCTGCAGAGCGAGCCGCTATTACATCACCCGCAGCGATCAAACCTGACATACGGCGTGAATCACACCCTCAGCATCAGCCTGCTGAAATGGAAATGACGGGCGCAATATCTCCGCACCCGCGGGCAAGTACAACTTTACCGTCCATATCGTCGCAAGGAAAGCCCTTGCAGCGCGGCACCACCAGCCTATTGGGAACACCTGTTTCGCAACCTCCACCAGTTCCCACACAAAATCATTCAGATAAAGATGAAGCGATCATTTACAGTGAACTGCTACTGTTAACTGCTAATTTTGAGGATGCAGAGAAACAACGCAAATCATTATCTGCGTTGGGCATTACAATCCGGCAGCGTCAACAGTTAAAAGGCCTGGGCCTGGTTTTGAGCCTCTATAAAGTACCAATACACCTGCAAAACGACCGGGCTCTGGCTCTACTTCAGGCACAATATCCAGAATTCAAAATGGAATTTAACCGCCGCTACAGGCTTCAGGGCAAGGGCCATGAATATGCTGCTGAAATGATTCTCCTGCCATTTCGGCATGATGAAGGACGTTATCACATTGCTATGGTTGATGCTGCGCTGGATCCTGCACATAAGGTTTTTGAACACAGCGATATCAAGTACCTTGATATTACACAAAGTCAGGCACAACCGACTGATCATGCGACCGCAGTTGCAAGCCTGATGATTGGACAAAGTGAGATGCTAATTGGAGTTATCCCCAAGGCCCGTTTAAACGCCATAAATATCTTTCTACCTGACTCCAGTGGACAACTTGAAACCCGTACACAATACTGGCTACAGGCAATGGACTATCTGATTCAGATCAAACCACAACCAACAGTGGTAAATTTAAGTTTCGGCGGCCCCTACAGCCTGCTTCTTGACATGATTTTTAAACTCATGCCGGCTGATATGCATTTTGTTGCTGCGGCCGGAAATGATGGCCCCGAGAATGGTGTTGTTTTTCCTGCATCTCATAGCCGTGTTATTGCCGTGACAGCAATCGATGCAAACCGGAAAATATATTCCAAATCGGTGAGGGGCAAGGAAATTCTATTAGCTGCACCCGGCGTTGATATCTGGTCGGAGGGCGTTAATGGTGGATTTTATGCCAGTGGTACATCATTTGCCGCACCCTGGGTAACTGCTGTATTGGCAATGTTGTTATTCGATAACAACGATGTTAGCCATCTATACCGATCTGCACAGGATCTTGGAGCACAAGGTTTTGATCATGTATTTGGGCATGGCTTGCTACAGTACAAAAAAACTAGAAAAAATTGAACCCTTATTTCCTTCGTTACGACTACATATTAACAGCAATGATTAACTGCTGATAAACGTCTAACTTTATAAGGAAAAACATCATGAAAAAACTAATAACTACCGCATTCCTCGCAGGTCTGGCTACCATCTCTATGGTTGGAAATGCACAGGCCGATACGAAATTTCAGGCTCAGCAGGCAAAACCACAATTCAATCTGAAGCCGGCAACTGGTATTCCTAAACCTGCCCAATGTGCACCTGGGTTTACTGTAATTGGGAAAAAGCTGATTCAGCATGAAGGGAAAAAATGGTACGAATACAGTTGTGCTCGTGAAATAGTGATCAACCGAACCTGCAATCAGGACACCCAGGTCACTGATGTTAAAGACAATATCATCAGCTTGCCTTCGGATGGTAAAAGCAAAAAGTCAAAAATCCGCTTAAGTTATAAATGTTTTAATTATGTCCCTGTTGAATAAAACAGAAAAAAAAGCCCCGAACAACATCGGGGCTTTTCAATCTTGATAATGTTGTATGAGTTTATTCCAGGCCATCAACATAATCATCCCTTGCCTTCTTGGCACTATTAAATACCTCCAGAAGTCGATCACCATCATGATTTTCGATTACTGATGACAGCTGCTGCAGTTCCTCAATGAACTGATCCAGTATGGGTTTAAGAGCATCAGCATTGGCAAGACAGATATCACGCCACATCACCGGATTGGAAGAGGCGATGCGACTGAAATCACGGAAACCTCCAGCTGCATATTTGAATATCTCAGTGTGTTCTTCAAGACGATCCAGAGTTTCCACCAGCCCGAAAGCCAGTACATGCGGCAGATGACTCGTTGCTGCCAATACCTGGTCATGGTGCTCTACAGACATTTGCGAGACTTCGGCACCGCAGGCTTCCCACATACTGACCACTGTCTGAAGGTTTTCGGCATCTGTAGTTTCAGTCGGAGTAAGAATGATACGACGATTGCGGTACAAATCAGGCAATGCTGCTTCAACGCCACTGTTTTCGGTACCGGCAATAGGATGCCCTGCGATTAGTTGCCTGTCATTTCCAAACACGGAAAGCCAGTCTTCGACCACGCAGGCCTTGGCACTACCACCATCAGTAACAATCGCATTGACAGGCAATGAGCCTTTCATCTGTTGAAAGACAGACTTCATTGCCCCAAGTGGCACGGCAACAAAAACCATGTCTGCCGCTTGCACAGCCTTGGCGACATCATGGGTATAGCCATCAATCACACCCAGCTCGACAGCTTTTTTCAGGTTAGCTTCACTGCGACCGCAACCTATAATATTACTGGTTACACCTGCATTTCTCAGAGCAATCGCCAATGAACCACCAATCAGGCCAACGCCGATTATTGCCAGGTTGTGTATCTTCACATCAGACATCAATCAGGAAGCCAGTACTTCTTTTAAGGCAGCAACACAACGATCATTTTGTTCGGGTAGTCCGACGCTGATTCGTAAATGATTGGGCATGCCATAATTGGCTACCGGACGGGTAATAACACCTTTCATCAACATGGCTTTGTCAACTGCGGATGCATCACGGCCCAGATCGACTGTAATAAAATTTCCGACCGAAGGAATCCAGGCGAGCCCTATATCTGAGAATGCGGTTTCGTATTGGGCAAGCCCCAGCATGTTGTTTTCAACCGATAAACGAAGATGTTCTGCATCCTGAAGCGCTGCAAGAGCTGCTGCCTGAGCCAGGCTATTGACATTAAAAGGCTGGCGTACGCGGTTTAATAGATTGGCAACGTCAGGATGTGACAGACAATAGCCAACACGTAAAGCTGCCAGCCCATAGGCTTTGGAAAAAGTCCGGGTAACAATCAGGTTATCGAATTCAGACAGCCATTGCGTCGCATCCGGATATTCCTCTTGCTGTACATATTCGGTATAGGCCTCATCAATCACAACAATGACATGTTGTGGAACTTGCGCGAGAAAACTTCGCAAAGCCTGTTCCGCCAGCCAGGTACCCGTTGGATTATTTGGGTTGGCAATAAAGATGACGCGGGTATTGTCATTGACCAGTTCGAACATGGCATCCAGGTCATGCCCGTAATCCCTGGCCCTGGCTACCCGTGCTGTTGCACCAACCGCCTGAGTCACAATGGGATAAACCGCAAAGGCATATTCTGAAAATATTGCTTCTTTTCCAGACTCCAGAAACGTACGCCCGATCATATCAAGCACATCATTTGAGCCATTGCCAAGCGTGATACAGGAAGGCGCAATGCTATGTTTTTCAGCCAATGCATTGGCTAAAGCAAAACCACTGCCGTCTGGGTAAAACGCCAGATCATCCAGTTGGCCATGAATGATTCCCTTAGCTGCCTTTGAAGGACCAAGGGGATTTTCATTAGATGCCAGCTTGATGGTATTGCTGATACCCAGGTCCCGCTCCAGTTCACTAACCGGTTTACCCGGTATGTACGGTTTTAAATTGGCAACGCCAGGAACACATAAATCAAGAAAACGATTAATCATAGTTACAGAACGGCTATTGGATAAGAGCCCAGTATCTTGAAGAAACTGGCAGTTTCAGACAGCTCATCAAAGGCTTTGCTGACACCCTCATCATCCTTGTGGCCGAGAACGTCAATGAAAAAGACATAATCCCAGATCCCCCGCCTTGAGGGCCTGGATTCAATACGTGTCATACTGATTTTATGGATTGCCAGCGGCGTCAGCAAAGCATGTAGACCACCCGCTTCATTTTTACTGGCCAGCATCAGGCTGGTTTTATCCTTGCCACTGGCAGGTACTTGCTGTTTTCCTATCACGATGAAACGCGTGGTATTTCCCGGTTCATCTTCAATATTTCTTTCCATTATATTGAGGTCGTAAAGCTCTGCAGCACTTTCACCCGCAATTGCTGCAGCATTGTTATCAGCTGCAGCCAATTTGGCCGCCTCAGCATTACTTGAAACAGCAACGCGCTCCACATCATGTCCTATGTGACGGTCTAGCCAGCCGCGACATTGAGCCAGTGACTGCTGATGAGAATAAATCACACGAATATCTTCTAATGACTCTGCACGACCCATCAGGTTCTGATTGATTCTCAAGGAAACCTCACCACAAATAGATAACGGAGAACGAATAAACATGTCCAGTGTATGGCTGACCACACCTTCCGTTGAGTTTTCTACCGGCACCACACCATAGTCACAACCACCCGACTCCACCTCGCAGAAAACATCTGGAATGGACGACATTGACTGCATTTTTATCGAGTGCCCGAAATGCTTGAGTGCTGCAGACTGGGTAAAGGTCCCTTCCGGGCCGAGATAGGCAATATTGAGCGGCTTCTCCAGCGCAAGGCAGGACGACATTATTTCGCGAAACAGCCTGGCCATGGTTTCATCATCGAGCGGTCCGGTATTGCGTTCTTTAACCTGCCGTAATACCTGGGCTTCACGCTCGGGACGATAAAAAACCGCCTCCGGGTCGGCTGCGAGTTTGACACGCGCCACTTCCTGGGCAGCCTTCGCACGCTCATTCAGCAGATCCTGGATTTTCGCATCGATAGCATCGATGGAATCTCGTATTTTCAGCAGTTTCTGGTCTTCTTCGCTCATTCAGTAATGGTGAATCACGTAACGCTGAAAATCAACTGAGACTGCGTACAGACAGCACGCCATCGATAGCCTGGATACGCTCAATGACATCCGCAGGTACTTCCTGATCGACATCAATCAGGGTGACAGCTATACCATCACGGGACTTGTTCAGCATATCGATAATGTTCAAGTCAGCTTCTGCAAGATCAGTTGAAATCTGGCCCAGCATATTGGGAACATTATTATTGATGACAGCCAGACGCACGCCTTCATTGCGAGGTAAATTGATTTCCGGGAAGTTGACCGAGTTGGTGATATTGCCATTTTCAAGATAATCACGTACCTGGTCGGAAACCATGATGGCGCAGTTTTCTTCGGCTTCGGCAGTTGAAGCACCAAGGTGCGGCAAGGTAATGCAACGTGGATGGCCCTTTAACAGGTTACTTGGAAAATCACACACATAGGCGTAGATTTTTCCGGAATCCAGTGCTTTGACAACAGCTTCATCATCAATGATACCGTTGCGTGCAAAGTTAAGAATCACGGCATTATCCGGCATGATATCGAGACGCGACTGATTGATCATGTTTTTTGTGTGTTCATTAAGAGGCACATGGAATGTAACAAAATCAGCACGTGACAACAGGTCATCCACCGACAAGGCCTGTTCTACATTCGACTCCAGCTTCCAGGCACTTTTTACGGTTATTGTCGGATCATAGCCGATTACATTCATGCCAAGCGCATGAGCCGCATTGGCAATCTGTACTCCGATTGCACCAAGACCGACAACACCCAGGGTACGACCCGGCAATTCAAAACCGACGTAGTTTTTCTTGCCGGCTTCAACATTTTTGTTAATCTCACCGTCTTCGCCCTCAAGGCCTTTGGCAAAGGTCCAGGCCTGGCCGATATTACGGGCCGCAATCAGCATACCTGCAATCACCAGTTCCTTTACGGCGTTGGCATTGGCTCCGGGCGCATTGAAAACGGGAATACCCTTTTCAGTCATTTTAGTAACAGGAATATTGTTAACACCGGCACCGGCACGGCCAATGGCCAGTACGGATGCAGGTAATTCCATTTCATGCATTTTCGCAGAACGTACCAGAATGGCATCCGGGTGAGTCATTTCGGAAGCTATTTCGTAACTGTCTCTTGGCAGACGATCCAGGCCGACTGCGGAAATATTGTTGAGTGTCTGGATTTTGTACATATTCTTTATCTCACAAAGCAGCAGGCATGTCCGACATCTGTTTCAGAAGACGCCATCAATACATCCATGTAGGCTCGGACTCCACATCCCTGTGGAGTCACGCTTCTGAAACAGACATTGAACATGCCTTGTGTATTAAGTTATCCGTATTTTCTTTCGAACTCAGCCATAAAGCCCACGAGCGCATCAATACCCGCTTCCGGCATGGCATTGTAGATACTGGCGCGCATGCCACCGACTGAACGATGACCTTTAAGGGTTTTCAAACCCTCGGCAGATGCTTCCTCAAGGAAGGTTTTATCCAGATCGGCATTTGCCAGAGTAAAAGGCACATTCATCCAGGAACGGCAATGTGGATCAACCGGATTGGCATAGAAATCAGAAGTGTCGATTGCTTCATAGAGCTTATTGGCCTTACGCGAATTGATCTTGGCCATTCCCTGCAAACCACCTTTATCTTTCAGCCACTGGAAGACCAGACCTGCCAGATACCAGCCGTAAGTTGGCGGTGTGTTATACATGGAACCATTGTCGACATGCGTCTGATAATTGAACATGGTCGGCGTACCTGGCATGGCATTACCAACCAGATCTTCACGAATGATGACCAGTGTCAGGCCTGCAGGACCGATGTTTTTCTGGGCACCCGCATAAATCATTCCGAAACGATCAACATCCAGCGGACGAGACAGAATAGTAGAAGACATATCTGCCACCAGAGGCACATCGCCAGTATGTGGAATGTAGTTGAATTCAACGCCACCGATGGTCTCGTTTGGCGTGTAATGAACGTAGGCTGCATCCGCATTCAGATTCATTTCATCCTGATGAGGAACGCGAGTGAAGTTACTGTCTTCTGTAGTCGCAGCAACATTGACATCTGAAAAGTTCCTGGCTTCAGCAATGGCTTTTTTTGACCAGGCCCCCGTATTGATATAGTCAGTTGCGCGGTTACCTCGTGTCAGATTCATCGGGATCATGGCAAACTGGCTGGAGGCACCACCTTGCAGGAACAAAACTTTGTAATTCTCTGGAATTGACAATAACTCACGCAGATCAGACTCGGCTTTTTCCGCAATTGACATAAATTCCTTGCCACGATGGCTCATTTCCATCACTGACATACCGCAGCCATGCCAATCGGTCATTTCTGCCTGTGCCTGTTGTAGCACTTCTTCGGGTAAAGCAGCCGGGCCGGCGCTAAAATTAAATACGCGAGACATTGTTTGTTACTTCCTGATAATTAATTTAATTTGGATTATTCTTCCGGGATTTCTGGCTCTGCATCGCTGTCGCCGATACCCAGAGTGACGACTCTTTCAATACCAATAAGCTTTTCACCTTCGCTAAGACGAATCATTCGGACACCCTGAGTATCGCGCCCCATGATTGAAACATCTTTGACAGGGGTTCTCACCAGCGTACCGCCATTGGTAATCAACATCAGCTCATCGGTATCAACAACGAGTACAGCACCTACCTGGTCACCGTTACGTTCAGAAGTCTTGATTGACTTCATGCCCTTACCGCCGCGTCCCTTGGTCGGAAACTCTGACATCGGGGTACGCTTACCGTAACCATTCTCGGTCACTGTTAGAATATCACCCTCGTCCTGGATAATCAGTGAGATGACACGCTGATCATCTTCGAGACGCACTCCACGTACACCACAGGCTGTTCTGCCCATGGAACGTACCGCTGATTCGTTAAACCTGACGGCCTTGCCTGCCGAGGTGAACAGCATGACATCCTTTGTACCATCAGTGATTTCTACACCAATGAGGGTGTCATCCTCTCTTAAATCCACCGCGATAATGCCACTGGCACGTGGTCGTGAGAAAGCATCAAGCGGCGTTTTCTTGACCACACCAGTGCTGGTTGCCATGAAAATATATTTTTCAGCATCGTATTCGCGGATAGGCAAGACTGCATTAATACGTTCATCCTGTTCAAGCGGCAACAGGTTCACCATGGGTTTGCCACGCGCATTCCTGCCGGCCTGGGGCAACTGATAGACCTTGAGCCAGTAAACCCGGCCACGACTTGAGAAACATAAAATCGTATCATGTGTACTGGCGACAAACAGTTTGTCGATGAAATCTTCGTCTTTTGTACGGGTTGCCGATTTTCCCTTGCCACCACGTTTCTGCGCCTGGTAAACATCCAGTGGCTGAGCCTTGGCGTAGCCCTGGTGTGACAAGGTCACCACTACGTCTTCTTCAGTAATGAGATCTTCCAGCGTCAATTCAAGACGATCGGAGATAATTTCAGTTCTGCGCTCATCGCCGAACTGTTCCCTCATATCCAACAGTTCATCGCGAATCACGGCCATGAGCTTTTCCGGGCTGGACAAAATATCAAGTAATTCTTTAATTTTATCAATTATCTCACTGTATTCATTGAGTATTTTATCCTGCTCAAGACCAGTAAGACGATGCAGTCTCAAATCAAGAATAGCCTGTGCCTGGACTTCGGTCAGACGATAACCTTCAGAGGTCAAACCATATTCTTCGGGCAAATCTTCAGGGCGGGAAGCTGTAGCTCCAGCTTTTTCCAGCATGGCTTCAACAGTGCCAGATTTCCAGGTCTTGGCCAGTAACTGCTGTTTGGCTTCTGCGGGACTGCTGGCGCGACGGATCAATTCGATGACTTCATCAATGTTCGCCAGAGCGACTGCCAATCCTTCCAGCACGTGTGCACGGTTGCGCGCCTTGCGCAGATCAAACAGTGTGCGGCGAGTAACGACTTCACGACGATGCTTGATAAAGTACAACAGCATCTGTTTGAGGTTGAGGGTACGCGGCTGACCATCTACCAGGGCAACCATATTAATACCGAACACATTCTGCATCTGGGTCTGTTGATACAGATTGTTCAGGATCACTTCGCCAACTTCACCACGACGCAGTTCAATCACCATGCGCATGCCGTCTTTGTCAGACTCATCACGCAGTTCGGTGATACCCTCAATTTTCTTGTCCTTGACCAGCTCGGCGATTTTCTCGAGCAGACGCGCCTTGTTCACCTGGTAAGGCAGTTCGGTGACAATAATGCGCTGCTTGCCATTATCGTCAGTTTCAATCTCGGAACGGGCGCGTACGTAAATGCGGCCGCGACCAGTTGCGTAAGCTTCTGCGATACCACTGGAACCGTTAATCAGGGCAGCGGTGGGAAAATCCGGCCCGGGCATGTACTTCATTAATTCGCCGATTCCAATGGTGTCATCATCGATGAGTGCCAGGCAGGCATTGATGGTCTCGGTCAGGTTGTGTGGCGGAATGTTGGTCGCCATGCCCACGGCTATGCCCGCGGAACCGTTCACCAGCAGGTTGGGAATGCGAGAAGGCAGAACTGTCGGTTCCTGCTCGGATTCATCGTAGTTCAGTGAAAAATCAACCGTTTCCTTGTCCAGGTCATCCAGCAGACTGTGAGCGATCTTGGCCATGCGCACTTCGGTGTAACGCATCGCAGCCGGCGCATCACCATCAACCGAACCGAAGTTACCCTGACCATCCACCAGCATGTAGCGCATCGCAAATGGCTGCGCCATCCTGACAATTGTGTCGTAAACGGCCGTGTCGCCATGCGGATGGTATTTACCGATGACATCACCGACAACACGGGCTGATTTCTTGTAGGGCTTGTTCCAGTCATTACCCAGTTCATTCATGGCATAGAGCACACGGCGGTGAACGGGCTTGAGACCATCCCTGACATCTGGCAGGGCACGGCCAACGATGACACTCATCGCATAGTCCAGATAGGACTGCTGCATTTCTACTTCAAGATCTATCGGAAGAACTTCTTTTGCAAAATCTGTCATTGACTACTTCTTTTAATAATTATTCAGATGCGGGCGATCTGGAAGACGCTATTCTAACACAGCCCTCCCCCTTTAGTACAAAGCAAAAGTGCCTTAAATCGCAATTTGTGGCGTTTTAAGGCCTAGCCCATGAGCTTTTTCATTTTTTCGGCGTCTGGCTCAAGCACAATTCCTTTTTCAGTCACTATGGCATCCACCAGTGCGGCGGGGGTGACATCAAAAACCGGATTCCAGGCTGGAACACCGGCAGCAGCGACGCGTTTATTCCCACAACTGAGCAACTCCTCGGGATTACGCTGTTCGATTGGAATATCCTCTCCCGAAGCCAGGGACATGTCGATGGTACTGGTTGGCGCGGCTACCATAACCTTGATGCCATGATACCTTGCCGCCAGAACCAGATGATAGGTGCCTATCTTATTGGCGACATCGCCGTTAGCTGCGATACGATCGGAACCCACCACCACCCAGTCGATACCGCCTGCGGCCATGCGGCTTGCTGCTGCCCCGTCAGCAAGTAAAGTAACGGGGATATTTTCCCGCACCAATTCCCAGGCTGTCAGGCGCGCCCCCTGTAACCAGGGGCGGGTTTCATCGGCATAAACGCGCGTCAGCTTGCCCTGCTTGAAAACACTGCGAACCACTCCAAGCGCCGTCCCATAGCCACCAGTCGCCAGGGCCCCGGCATTGCAATGCGTAATAATCCCGCAATGTTTCTCAATCAAGGACGCACCATAATCACCAATTGTCCGGTTGGCTGCGATATCCTCTTTATGGATAGCAATGGCTTTTTCCAGCAAAAAGACTTCAGGATTTTCTGAATCCAATGCCTTGATAGAGCCGCGCATTTTTTCAATCGCCCAGGAAAGATTGACGGCCGTAGGTCTTGCCTGCTCCAGTGTCTCCAACAAAGGAAGAATAGCTTGCTGCCAATCAGGGCCGCTTTTCACAAAAGCCTCTCTTGCTGCCAGCACCGCTCCATAGGCGGCCGTTACACCGATAGCAGGCGCTCCCCGCACCACCATTTCACGTATTGCCTGAGCGGTTTCCTGCGCATTGTGTAATTCAACAAACTGTTCAGTATCCGGCAGTACACGCTGATCCAGCAGGTAAAGACAATCGTCCAGCCAGACCACAGCGTGGTCGGCGGTAATTTCGAGATCAAGGTTTGTGATTTTCATGCTGATTACTTAGCTGAGTTAAACAAGATTAAAATGACTATGGGCATTGTACCCGAATATGCTACGCGCACCGGCATGCGACTTTTGTCTAGTAGAAAAAAACCAATGCGGTTCTATACTGAGAAGTTATCCCGACCAAAAAACCATCTCACAACAACCTCAAACGAAGGAGAAACCAAGATGCTAAAACGTCGTTCAATTCTGGCCATAGCTGCGGCATTGCTTACTGCCAGCCTGGCTGTGCCTGGAACTGCCATGTCAAAAGAGCGCGTGGTATTCAGTGGAGGCCCGGCCGGCGGCACTTTCCAGGTAGTAGCCAATGCGATCCAGGTCTATAAACCAATCAAAAGCGCCGAAGGCTACCGGGTCAAAGCCCAGTCTTCAGCGGGATCAGTCGAAAACCTGCGTAAGGTCAACAGCGGCAAGGCGCAAATGGGAGTGGTCTACTCCGGGCATGTTTATCTTGGCCGCGAAGGCAAGATGAAAAACGATACCAATAAATACGAAAATGTCATGGCCGTTGCCTGGCTGTACGGCGCACCTGCACAACTTGTGGTGCGTAAAGGTTCAGGAATCAAAAGCACCAAAGACCTGGTTGGAAAGAAAGTCGGTGTCGGTAATGCCGGCTCCGGTGCATTTGCCAACTGCGAACTGTTCTTCAACCACATGGGTATCTGGGACAAGATCGAACGTAATGCCATGGGATATAACGATGCAGCCCAGGCATTCGGCAACAATCAGCTCGATGCTTTCTGGCTGTTCACCGCATTTCCAAGTGGTGCTGTCATCATGGCCGCACAAACCAATGATATTGAGCTGATCGACCTGGGTAAAGATGCCAACGACAGTGGTTTCTTTGATCAATATCCTTACTTCTCGAAACTTTCAGTACCAGCTGGCACCTATCGTGGCGTGGATTACGAAACTCCATCGTTCCAGGATTCTGCACTGTGGGTTGCCAATGCAGATGTGTCTGAAGACACCGTGTACAACATGCTTTCCACCATGTACACCGATGAAGGTCTGGCGCACATGAAAGCCCAGAAGAAAACCTTCAAGCACATGAGTCTGGAAACCGGTACGCAGGGCGTGGTTACACCATGGCACCCGGGCGCTGTGAAATTCTGGAAAGAAAAGGGCATGATGTAATCGCTTTGACACTCCCGCTTCGGCGGGAGTTTTTGTTTTGAGCTTGCAGTAAGCTCTCCCCTTCCGGCCAGGATGACATTAAACATAATCTCTTATGGAAAAACACACGCGGTTAACTGAAAACCTGAATAAATTCGAATTGGCCTTGTTTGATGCCCTGGCTCTGGGGCTGGTGATCTTCTATTCATACTCAGCCGTCCTGGAACCTGCGGCTACCCAGTATCACCGCGGTGTCTATGTCGTCATAACCTATGTATTGGTATTTTTGGTTTACCGTTCCAGAGGAACCGTCGGGCGTGTCTGGGATTATCTACTGATGCTGACATCGATCGGTGCTCTGGGCTACTGGATCCATAACTTCGAAGCCATCAATTACCGTGCCGGCGCTGAAACCGAACTGGACCAGTGGGTAGCCATGATTGGTGTACTGGTGGGTATTGAAGTCGCTCGGCGTGTTGTGGGCAGCGTTTTCGTTATTATTGGCTCGATCATGCTGTTGTATGGAGTTTACGGTGATAGCGAATATATACCGGAAGTAATTCAGCATGCAGGCGATACTTTCCCGTACTTGTGTACCAGTATCTTTTACAAAAGTGATGGCGTTTTCGGCATCATGGCCAATGTGCTGGCCACCTATATTATTCTTTTCGTAATTTTTGGTGCCTTTCTGGAAAAAAGCGGCGCTCAGCGCTTCTTTATTGACTTTCCGTTAGCCGCCGTTGGCCACAAGATTGGCGGCCCCGGTAAAGTCTCCGTGATCGCCAGTGGTTTGTTTGGTTCGATCTCTGGCAGCGCCATTGCCAATACTGTTTCGACAGGCGCCTTCACTATACCAATGATGAAAAAAGCCGGATTCAGGCCTCATGTCGCTGGCGGTATCGAACCGGCTGCCTCAATCGGCGGAATGTTTATGCCGCCCATTATGGGTGCTGGCGGCTTTATCATGGCTGAACTGACCGGTTTACCCTACTCGCAGATTATGCTGGTCGCCATTTTCCCAGCCCTGATGTATTTCTTCAGTGTATTCATGATGGTTCATTACGAGGCCAAGAAACACAATATCGTTGGCGAACGCAGCAAAGAAAAGCCCGTCGATATTCTGCGGCGTGAGTGGTTTTATGTTCTGCCGCTGGTTGTAATTACCATTTTTATGTTGATGGGATATTCTCCAGGCTATTCAGCCATCCTCGGCATTATCACCTGTATCGTTGTCAGCTGGTTTCGCAAGGAAACTCGCATTGACCTTAAAGGCTTTGTCCATGCTTCACGCGCCGGCGCTGAAGCCAGCCTGAAAATCGGTGCCACTGTTGGTGTGATAGGTATTATCATCGGTGTTTTAACATATAGCGGCCTGATTCTGACTTTCGCTGACATCGTGATTGAACTGGCCGACGGCAAGCTTTATCTGACTATCCTGTTTATTGCCCTGGCTTCGCTCATCCTCGGTATGGGTGTTCCGGTCACTGCGGCTTATTTGATTACCGCTGTTGTCGCGGTACCCGCTCTTACCCATCTGGGCGTCAATCCATTGGCCGCACACATGATTGTTTACTGGCTCTCACAGGACTCCAACATCACTCCTCCGGTTTGTATCGCCGCATTTGCCGGGGCAACCATCGCCAAGGCCAACATGTGGGCAACTGCCTGGGTTGCCTTTAAATTCGCCAAGTTCCTTTACCTGGCACCCTTTATTTTTGGTTACGTACCGGCGTTCTCGCTGGATGGCAGCAGCATGGACATTGCGACTACCTTTATCATCGTGTTTTTTGGCACCTGGGCTTACAGCTGGTTCCTGAGCGGCATCTGGATGAAGCATTTCAAAAAACAGCCAGCCTGACAAAAGGAGAAGACACTTGCCAGATAATTTCACCCTGCCAAATATCACCTTTAACCGGATTCTATACGTCACCGACTTATCAGAAACCGGCCGCCGTGCTTTTCCTTATGCAGCCAGTATTGCCCGGCAGTTTAATTCCGAGTTAACCGTTTTTCATGTCGTTGACCCCGGAAACCTGGAATCACTCATGGGCTATGCCAATGAAGAACTCTGGCAAACGCTTGTCAATCAAAGCCTTGAGGAGGCACGTGAAACACTTTTTGCCCGCAAACGTGACAATGTAGAAATTCGCAACCATATTGAGCAGTTATGCGAAGAAACTCTCGACAGCATTTCTAAAGACAGCCCTGTCTTGAGTTACGAGGTCAAGGTGGAAATGGGGGAAGCTCTCGAAAAAATTCTTCATGAGGCTCATACCGAAAACTATGATTTGCTGATTCTCAGCAAGCATGGCCATCGTCTGTCTGTAAAAGATGCTGTCATGGGTGACACCGCACGCAGAGTCATCCGGCGTAGCAAGATACCTGTGTTGGTTGTACCACTAGTCGATTAATGGCCGATTAAGATAGCTAGCGAGAGGCTATCATTCTGTCTTTCCAGTCGTGCCCCATCAGACCAGCCAGGTGGACTGTCATTGCACGTATTCGGTTAGCCACATTATCCGGCGTCAATTGACTTATTTTCAATAAGAATTGACTGCGGATACGCATAGCCTGCATGGAATAATAGAAGTAGCCTTTGGCCGTGTCATCATAAATTAACCACATCTGTAGTTCATTTTCACCTGGTTTATTGATAGGAATTAACCATTTGGACATGGGTTCCACAGTTTTGTGGCAAATCGTTATATTGTGATTCTGCAACGAAATCTTATTGCGCATCAGTAACTTTCCAAAACGATTATCCTCTAGCACTACATAGGCGGTGTAATCTGAAGGTAGCACAGCGTGTTTCTCGTCATTGACAAAAACAGCATTGACAGGGGAATCAATACGGAAACTGGAGAGAATGTAAGGCTGCAGCCTGTTATCGGTACGGGAATAATAATTCATACCTGAGAGTTCACTATAAGCCGTCAGCTTATTAAATAACGTGAGCAAATTTTCAGCATTTGGCGTGTAAGGTATGAAGGCTTTTTCTACGGCTAGCAATTCATAAGAAGAAAAATCTGTCGTTGAACCATCAGGTAGGGCCAGCGTCTCAAGTGTTGCATTTTCCTGATGATTGCTGAATATTCGATGATTTTCCAGATAAGCCGTTGTTAGAATTTTTCCCTCAATTACGAGTTTTTGTTCTTGCGGATTAAATAACTGCTCAAGTCTCGGATTTTCGCAGGAGCAAACAGCAACTGGGTTTGCAGCCAGCATCATTACTGCAACTATTACTATAACCCTGATCATGGAAAAATCTTTTCATCATTCTTGATCATCGTCAAATATCAACCCAGCAAAAGGAGTCTTTTTAATTCACACAAATACAGGTAAACGGGAAGCTGAAGCTGGCTATTCACTGAAAATTTTATCTCTGCCTTCTGCCTTGGCTTGATATAGCAGGTTATCTGCTCGCTTTAACAAACTGGTAATCGATTCATCCTGTGTATTCAGGAAAACCAGCCCAGAAGAAAAAGTAAGCTCAATCATCCGACCATTTATCATCAATGGATCTTTTGACAAATTGTTTCGTAAACGTATGAGCATGTCATTGGCTGACTTAATCCCGGTTTCAGGCATTAACACGGCAAATTCTTCGCCGCCTATTCGGCCGATAACATCCGTCTTGCGAAAAATATTTTTACAGGTATCTGCAAAAAACCGAAGCGCATCATCACCGGCATGATGCCCGAATTCATCATTAATATTTTTAAACCAGTCCAGATCAATCATGGCAAAGGAAAAAGACCAGGAGTAGCGGTGGGAAATATCAATTTGATACTCAACCTCTTCTAAAAAGGCCCGTCTGTTTAATACGCCTGTCAGACCATCATTTTTGGCGAAATGTTCCAGTTTGCTTTCCAGTTCTTTACGCTCAGTGATGTTCCTGGCCAAACCTTCTACATACATTGGTTCATGCCTGTTATCAAAACGGACATAGGCATTGGTTGAGATCCACACAGGTGAACCATCCTTATGCCTTAGCCAGGCTTCTACCAGGCTGGCTTTGCCATTTCCTTTGATAAGCGCCTGGACGATTTTCTCTCTTTCTCCGGGTGTGCAATAAAAATCTTTCAGAAATTTACCCTGCATTTCTTCCGGTCGATAACCTAATACTTCCTTAACAGATGGTGAGATCAAAGTGACAACACCATTCATATCGGTGCGGTAAAACACATCGGGTAAATTATTCAGCAACGACTCCAGCTCTGCGCGGGAATGAAAAAGCCTGTTTTGCAAGTTTTCGCAATCTGATTCTTGAATGACAGTTGAGACCTGTTTATCCGCCGGGTACCCGGACCCATTCGACCTGGACACTTTCTGAAGCGAATATTTCTCTTCAAGCAGGTGACGTATTCTGGCGATCAGCTCCTCGGACACCAGCGGTTTGATCACATAATCCGTGACACCAAGATTAAACAATACAATTCGACGGGAAATATTATCAAAACCGGTTAATGCCAGGATAGGCACATCTCCCTTGCTGCCCTCCATGCGTCTGATCTTGTTGGTAAACTCCGAACCGGTCATCCCTTCTTCCAACACAATATCAGTCAAAACAAGGTCGTATTCCTTTTTGGTGTATTGCAACAACGCCAGATTGGCATTGTCAAAATCATCAACCTCAAGACCAGCTGCGATCAAAACTTGTTTTGTCGCAATGCGTTGAGAGTCTGAATCTTCAACATAAAGGATTCGACCTGACAGTTTTGAGTGTTTGGAAGCCAGACGGCTGATAAAGTTAATTAACTGGTCAAGCTCCTGCTTGAGAAATACTTCTGTGATTCCCGCCGCCAGGGCCTCGATAATGACTTTCTGGGATTTTTCCGATGTAATTAAAAAGACAGGCGTGTAAAAATATTTTTCTAATTTTCGCACTCTTTGCGTGAAACTGATGCCATCTCCATCTTCAAGGTACATTGAGACACAAATCAGACTGTAATTTTTATTATCAAGTTGTTCTAGGGCATCATCTGCATCTGCAGTCGCATAAGACTCTGCATCTGGTATTTCAGAAAAAATACCCTGCAGAATCCTCCTGAAAGCATCTGAATTTTCCAGAAGTAAAATATCCATAATCGAAGAAAATTTCCCTATAATTCGTCCGTTATCGACTAGTCTAGCGTAAAAACTGGCATTCAACCCTGTATTAATGGTTGTTATTCTTCATCTCTTGAACAATCCCCATACAGGCGATAGTACAGATAATGTAACCCTGCAGCCAGTATCACTATTGCCACCAGCAAATCAATATTTATCATCAAAGTAAAAACTTTTTTAGTCGATTAATTCTTTTTGATTGAGATTTTTCAAGGGAAAGTCACCACATCAGTCAATAGTTAAATTAGAGGCATGAAATATTGTATCGATCGATATCCTGAATGGATACGAGGAGGAAGTTGTGATTAATAAACTGTTAACATTAACTTTTATGGCCCTGATCTTTGTATTATCAAGCCCATCATGGTCCTACGATGTAGCGGCAGCTCAAGCCTATGGCGAAATGTTTGCGAATGTAAAAGGTGCTGCCAGTGGTAAAAATTTACACCTGTTACCTGCCGACAAGTTAATCACCAGGATCAAAAAACAGGAGCCTTTCGTTGTTCTTGACATACGTACGCCAAGAGAATTATCCACCATTGGGGTCACCTTGCCCGGAACATTAAATATTCCTTTAGACCAGCTATTCACCCCACAGTCACTGGGTGCACTTCCTGAAGACATACCGGTTTATATCATGTGCCAATCAGGCATCAGAAGTACCGCTGCAGCCACTGCCTTGAGGCATATTGGCTTTAGTAATATCTATGTAGTTAAAGGTGGATTGAAAGCCATGATCAACTACCTGGGACCAAAACAGGCCTATGCTCCATTAAAGCCCAAAGTTAAAAAATAGCATAAGTAAAGCGCCGCCAGGTTCTAGTGGCGCTTTTGGGCTTTGGAATGACTAAATAAAAATCGGTCATACTGTCATGGCTTGTGAGGGTTTGCATGCAACATCACACGCTCTCCCTTGACCACCGCTGACAATTTTAGGCCGACATGGCCACACTCTTTGCAAATCATTTCGTCAGCCACTTCTCGCTCCCAGTTATAATCGATGTCGTGAATATCCAGGTCTTCTTCCCAGCCACAGGCATCACAATGACAGCGCAGATCATAATGGTCTGCAAATTCTTTATTCACTTGTGACATTTTCTCACTCCTGCCGACTGAGGACTGTCCAGGCCAACACCCGCACTACAATTTGGGTTTTATTATTTGAGCGGTGTACAAAGCAGTCAGTATACAGGCTTTGTATACTACTTCCTTAATGTCTATTATAGGAAAAATGAAAATATATTTTCCTCCTATGCTTTTTTTCTTGCTGGCAGTGCTTGTTATTCCACTTGCATATGCTCACAGTGACACAGACGAAATTAATTTAAGCGAAGAAGAATTATCTTTCATTGAGGAAAAATCTGCCATCCGCGTCCCGATTATCAGTAATCAACCACCTTTAAGTTTCATCGACAATGGCAATGCATCGGGTTACCTCAATGATCTGTTTCAACTGGTTTCCGGCAGACTCCATTTAGAAGTTCAACCGGTTAATGGTTTAAGCTATGCCGAAACCCTAGAAGCAATAAAGAATGTCGATGTCGACCTGTTGAATGATTATTCATCCTATGGTCCCAAACGGGATTATGTCCTGGAAACACGTCCAGTTCATATCTCGCCATTTGTCGTCGTCGGACGCGTAACTGATGACAACATCCGGGAAATCAACGATCTCGCCAATAAGCGCCTGGTACTCGTAAAAGGCTTTCAACAAACCCGTTCCATACTGGATAAGTACCCGGAATTCAGTGTCTTGCTGGTTGATAACATAAACGAAGCTTACCAGGCCCTGCGCTCCAATGACGCAGACTATTACATTGATAATGCCACGCATGCCGGATATTACATAACCAAGTACCTGGTTTCAGATCTCAGCATCAAAGGCGAACTCTCCAGACAGGAACTTGGCGAATTGAGCCTGCATTTTGCCGTGAGAAGCGATTACCCCCTGCTCCATTCAGCCATAGAAAAAACCCTGGACTCGTTGTTACCTGCAGACTATGAAAGGTTACGCTCTAAATGGCTCTCACCTAAGACTCACAACAAGGGATTTGAATTAACTGAAAACGAAAGAAACTGGCTCAGTCAGCATAAAAAAATCAGGGTATTGGTTGACCCCAGCTGGGCACCTATTGAATACGTCGATAACGACGGTCAATTCAAAGGCATCTCTATTGATTATCTTGAAAAACTGGAAACATTACTGGATATTGAATTTATATTGCCATCCAATCTAAGCTGGAGCGAAGGCGTTGAGCAACTTAAACGCAAGGAACTTGATATGGCAAGTTCCGTATCCAAGACTGCTGAGCGTGGAAAATACAGCCTGTTTACCCATCAATATATCTCTATCCCGATTGGTATCTTTGCCAGAAAGGATGTTTCATATATTGGCAACCTTGATTCTCTAAAAGGGAAAAAAGTAGCTGTTTCCAGTGGTTATGCCATTGAAGAGTGGCTCAAAAGAGATCATCCGCAGCTGACACTATATCCTGTGAGTTCACCGCGTGAAGGACTGCAACAGGTTTCTGATGGTGCTGTGGATGTCTATATCGGCAATATCATGACTGCCAACTATTACATCGGAAAATATGAGATCAGCAGTGTTCATCTTTCTGGTGAAACGCCTTATAAGAACAACCAGCGTATGGCAGTCAGAGACGACTGGCCTGAATTCAGAGACATTCTCCAAAAGGCACTTGACAGTATTTCTGAAGATGAACATTCAAAAATATACAGTCAATGGATGGGGGTACGCTTCGAACGCGCCGTCGATTATCAGCTTGTATGGTGGATAGCCACTGTCGCCAGCGTTATCCTGTTACTGGTTTTTTTCTGGAACAGAAGACTGGAACATGAAGTAGCCACCCGCACACACAAGCTCACCAGGAGCGAAGAAAAATACAGACAATTGGCTGACAACCTCGAAAAACAGGTGGCATTAAGAACGGCCCAGTTCGAGGAGGCGAAAAATATTGCCGAACTGGCTAACCAGGAGAAAAGCCGTTTCCTGGCAAATATGTCTCATGAGTTAAGAACACCAATGCATGCTATTTTAAGTTTTTCCAATTTAGGGCTGAAACGCATCAAAGATGAAAAAGTAAAAGACTACCTTGAAAAAATACATATCAGTGGCAAAAGATTAACCAGCTTGCTGGATAATTTGCTTGACCTGTCGAAACTGGAAGCAGGTAAAGTGACTCCAGAATTTAAAAAGAATGATTTAACCTCCGTAGTTTCAGCATCCCTCGAAGAAGTCAGCAGTTTGCTCTCGGATAAGCATATTTCCATCAAGATGGGCCCAAAACCATCATTACCTGGTTACTTTGACAGCAAAAAACTGGTCACCCAGGTGTTAGTCAACCTTCTCTCTAATGCAATAAAGTTTTCACCGCAAGACAGTACAATCGAAATATTATTGCATCGCAATTCTCTGGAAGCCGAGGGTGTTTTGTCAGTAAGTATAATTGATGAGGGTGTTGGAATTCCGAAGAATGAACTGGATGATGTTTTCGACAGTTTCGTACAGAGCTCCAAAACCCGCTCTCAAGGCGGAGGCACCGGACTGGGCCTGCCCATCTCCAAAGAAATTATTGAGCTGCATCAAGGCAAGCTCTGGGCTGAATCACCCCCAAAAAACAGAACGGCGGGCACCGCATTCACTTTTATCATACCCGCCAGGGAGCACCTTCATCGTTAACCTGAAGCCTTACCCGGTGTAACTGGCTATAAATCGCACAATCAGGATAGCTGACATCAGCCAGAGAACAGCCCGTAAAACTTTCAGATAACGTGTTTCATCGAATTTTTTTCTGATTTTACTGCCAATCATCAGGGCAAATACGGCAACCGGCACCAGCCATAAAGTCTGCAGAAGAAACCCCGCGACATCCTGCATCTGCTGTAAAAACACCAGGCTCTGGGTAATTTTGCCGGTGAAAAAGTTCATATTGAATATCAGAATCATTGCCGCACCGGCAATACGAAGTTCCATAAACAGGATAATCAGCACCGGTAGCATGACATTTACACTACCTGCCATAAAGCCTGCCAATGTCCCGAAAATCACATGGGCAGGAAGGGGGTATTTGCGTATCCACTCAAAATTGATTTTCTTAAGATAATCCTGGTTTAGATAGAGCAAGGTTGCCAACGCCAGCAACAGCAGAAATGGACGTGGATCAAGGTTCACCAGCAAAAAGGTTCCCAACAGAGTTCCTGCCAGGGTAAAAGGAATAATGATCAGATGCCCTCGGACTTCTTTGAATTGTTTCAGCCCACTCTGGCTGATGATACTCAGATTTACGGCCATCGTCGGCAACAGGGTGATCAACATGGCTGTCAGCACATCGGTAAACAGGGCGAGTAACGGGGTAGCCACCATGGGAAAACCGAGACCAAAAGCACCATGAACCAACCCGGCGATCAGTATCGCCGGAATTGCCAGGTAAATCAGTTCATTGCCTAAAGGAATTAATTCCGTCACTATTGTTTGATTGCAGAGTTGAAACAGGACTTAAAGGAAACATAGCAGATGCCATACGTGAATATCAAAATAACCAGAGAAGATGTGACAGCTGATAAAAAAGCGCAACTGATAAAAGGCGCAACCGACCTGCTACAGGCTGTTATGGGAAAAAATCCGCAGACCACTGTAGTTGTTATCGATGAAGTCGATACGGATAACTGGGGCATCGCAGGTGAAACCATTACCCAACGTCGTAGACAAGGCCTTTAAAAATACGGGGAAAAGCCACATGCCCAAGGCTGTAAATACCATCATCAATGCACGCTGGATAATTCCAGTAGCAGAAGAAGACACTGAGGATTGTCTCCCTCATCACTCCCTCGTCATTCATCAGGGAAAAATTGAAGCCATACTGCCGACAGAAACCGTAAACGAGCATTACAGTGCGGAACAATCCATCAATCTCGGTGATCATGCACTGATACCCGGGCTGATCAACGCACACACCCATGCGTCGATGTCATTATTTCGTGGTCTGGCAGATGATCTGCCACTGATGGACTGGCTGAATAACCATATCTGGCCTGCCGAAGCCCAATGGGTGAATGCCGACTTCGTAAAAGATGGTACCCGCCTGGCTATCGCCGAAATGATCAAGAGCGGCACCACCTGTTTTAACGATATGTACTTTTTTCCCGATATCACTGCCCAGGTGGCGGCAGCAAGCAATATGCGCGCAACCGTGGGCATGATCGTCATTGACTTCCCATCGAACTGGGCAGCGGATCAGGATGATTATTTTGACAAGGGCCTGCAGGTGCATGATCTATTCAAGGATCATCCGCTGATACAGGCAGCTTTTGCACCTCATGCTCCTTACTCGGTTTCTGATGAACCCCTGCAACGTATCCAGATGCTGGCAGATGAGCTTAATGCACCGATACACATGCATGTTCATGAAACGATCGATGAAATCAACCTCGGCATGGAACATCATCAGTGCCGCCCGATCGAACGCCTTAATAGACTGGGGCTGCTCTCACCATCCCTGATGGCGATTCATATGACCCAGCTGAGTGATGAGGATATCCGGCTGGTTGCAGAGACCGGCACCCAGGTTGTGCATTGCCCGCAATCCAACCTGAAATTGGCCGCAGGCTTCTGCCCGCTACAAAAACTTGTTGAAAACAATATCAATGTGGCTCTCGGTACCGACAGCGCCGCCAGTAATAACAATCTGGACATGCTCAATGAAATGCAGACGGCTGCTTTGTTAGCCAAAGGGGTATCAGGTAATGCCGAGGCGTTGCCCGCCCTGCAGGCACTTAAAATGGCTACCATCAATGGAGCCAAAGCACTGGGCTTAGACAGTGAGACCGGTTCACTGCAGGTGGGGAAATCTGCCGATATTACTGCCATCGACATGAATCGGCCCGGAACAGAGCCGGTCTACAACCCGATATCGCAACTCGTTTACGCCAGCCAGTCAGCTGATGTCAGTGATGTCTGGATCGCTGGCAAACAGGTACTCAAAAATCGACAGCTAACCCTCATGGACGAAAAAGACATCATTGAGAAAGCCAGAAACTGGAAAAAACGCATAGTTTCGGCATAATTGCCAGCATTATGAATGATAATAGATCCATCAACGTCGACCATACAGAGGTCAACAAGTTTGAAGCCCTCGCAGCCCGCTGGTGGGACCCCAACAGCGAATTTCGACCTTTACACGAAATTAATCCGCTAAGGCTCGAATACATCGATACAATCGCCAGCCTGTCCGGAAAGAAGGTACTGGATGTTGGCTGTGGCGGCGGTATCCTGTCTGAGTCCATGGCCGCCAAAGGTGCCGAAGTGACCGGCATAGACATGGGCGAAAACAACCTGGCGGTGGCTAGACTACACCTGCTCGAGTCAGGCGAAAACGTCGATTACCTCCAGATGCCAGTGGAACAACTCGCCCAAGAGCAGGCTGGTCAATATGATATCGTCACCTGCATGGAAATGCTTGAACATGTGCCAGACCCGGCATCCATTATTAAAGCCTGCTCACAGCTGGTAAAACCTGAGGGACATGTCTTCTTCTCCACATTAAACCGCAATCCGAAATCCTATTTACTAGCCATCATCGGTGCCGAATACGTCCTGAAGCTGTTGCCAAAAGGCACGCATGATTTTGAAAAGTTCATTAAACCTTCTGAACTGGACCAGTGGATACGTGAGGCAGGACTCAGCAGCAGGGACATCACCGGACTGGTTTATAATCCTTTGACCCGGGTTTATCGCCTGGATGCGAACGATGTCGATGTTAATTACATGGTTCACACCCGTAAGAACTACACCTGATCCCTATAATGCCTGATAAAAATACAGCCGTACTGTTTGATCTCGACGGTACGCTGGTAGACACAGCACCTGATCTTGCCGATGCCCTGAATGCAACGCTTAAGCATTTCGGCCGGGAACCTTTACCCTTTGAAAGCATTCGCCCACAAGTTTCTCATGGAGGAATCGCCTTGATCCGGCTGGGTTTTAACATTGAACCTGAGACCCCGGGTTTTGAAGATTACCGTCAATTTCTGCTCGACTATTACAAGGAGAACCTGTCAGTTAATTCCAGGCTATTTGACGGCATGAATGAACTGCTTGAGCAGCTAGAGTCAAATTGCATCCCCTGGGGGGTGGTGACAAACAAGCCTTCCTGGCTTACAGATCCACTGATGCAGCAAATGGGGATGGTTGAGCGTGCAGCCTGTGTCGTCAGTGGTGATACCTGCGCCAATAAAAAACCTCATCCCGAACCAATACATCATGCCTGTTCACTTGCCGGCGTAAACACTGAAAACTGCTGGTATATTGGTGACGCTGAACGTGATATCGAAGCTGGCAATGCAGCCGGTTGTACCACCGTGACTGCACTGTTTGGTTATATTGACGCAGACGACCAACCTGAAAACTGGCAGGCCGACCACATCATCAGCCATCCATCTGAAATTATGAACTTACTGGAAAATCAACGTAACTGATGCAGGCCATCTCGTTCCCCAATGCTGCCACACCTTTAGGTTCCAGTGCCTATTATGTCATCCGTTTCAGCCCTGCAGAAATCAGGGATCATCTGGCGCTACTGTTTTTATGGAAACAGGAACTGATGGGTCTGTATGCACTCAGTGATCCCGGCGTCGCACGCATGAAGCTTCAATGGTGGCAGGAACAGATGTTTCTGCCCGCAGGTAATCAATCCGAGCATGCATTGGCCAGTGGCCTGGCGCAGCTTATTCAACAGCATGAAACACTGAGCGAATCTATTGTAAACATGGTGAACGAGACCGATCGGCATTTACATAGACAGGCATACACCGATATTGATGATTTCTGGAAAGGCTGTGAAAAACTTGGTGGTAATTTTGCCCGACTCATGAATCATGTTTCATCCTACAATACTGAAAACACCGACTTGACGGCAGGTGCATACGCGCTGGCAACCGAATGGATACAATTGATGGGGCAGCATATCCGTTACAATATCCGCCTGATCCCCCAGACATTGCTTGAAAAAAATGCTATTCGCTTTGAAGATCTGATGTACGAAGACAACAGGGATAAAACCCGCAAGCTACTGAGAAAGCTATACGAGCCAATCGAAAATAAAAGCGTATTGCCAGCGCCAAAGCGCTCTTCATCCCCGCTCTTTAAATATTACCGGCTTAGAAAAAAAATGATGGATATTATTGTTGCTGAGGATTTTGATGTACTGAATCAGAAAATCAGTCTTACACCAATACGCAAGCTGTGGTTTGCGCTTTAGATCACTGATAAAATTCCTCTCGGTACCTGAAAAGTTGAGCCAGTCTGTCTTTCAGGGCTGTCGAAAACAGGAAGTTTTCGTCAGAGCGTACATGGACGTATTCACAGCGGTCCTGAAAGACAGACAGGCTTAACTTGGGATCTAGACATATGCAAGATTATCAGCCACCTGCTGACCTGCTTAAAGAAAAAATCATCCTCGTTACCGGCGCGGGTGAAGGCATTGGCCGAATGGCTTCTATAGAATATGCCAAACATGGCGCAACTGTCATTTTACTAGACAAATCATTGCCATTACTGGAAAAGGTCTACGATGAAATCGAAGCAGCCGGATACCCGCAAGCAGCCATCTTCCCAATGGACCTGCAAAAAGCCAATCCGGATGATTATGTGACACTGAGTGAAACCCTGGAAAAAGAATTCGGTCATCTCGATGGCATTTTGCACAATGCCGCTGCCTTCAAGCTGCTCAGTCGTATCGATGACTATGATATCGAAACCTGGTTTCAGGTTCTGCAGATCAATTTGAATGCGCCTTTTATCATTACCCAGGAATGCCTGCCACTGCTGAGGAAAGCAGAAAAGGCTTCCATTATTTTTACTTCCGATACTGTTGGCCGTACAGGCAAAGCGTATTGGGGGGCATATGGTGTTTCCAAATTTGGTCTCGAAGGTTTAATGCAGATACTGGCGCAGGAGCTGGATAACAGCACCATTCGGACAAACAGCATCGATCCCGGGCCTACACGAACCACCATGCGTCATCTCGCTTATCCCGGTGAAGATAAATCCGAAAACAAGCCGCCAGAGGCCCTCGCCCCTCTTTATTTATGGCTGATGGGCAACGATAGTGCTGATGTTAATGGGCAGCAGATAACGTACAAAAACTGACAAAGCTGTTGATGGCGAGCTTGCTAGTCCATCAAGTCGTACTCGATACCCCGCGCATGTAAATCATCTGCGACCTGCTGCACATAACGTTGAAATTCAGTAACTGTTTTGTAAGTACCGTTGGAGACATAATCCAGCGCCGCCTTGGTATGAAATGACTTGAGATAAGCTTCTGTTCTGAACACTTCAGTGTTATCAACAAAAAAGACCATGCTCGGACTATATTGAATGCCCAGCTCTTTTGCCCAGTCTGCAATCTTCAGGCTACGTCCGTCGGGCACAGTGATTTTATCCTCCGACCACATATCAACAGCCATAAAATCGAACCGGGACAGACTTTGCTTCACATTTTCCCTGTTTAGAATATCACCATGCAGTCCATCACAATCTTTACAGACTTTTTGCTCAAATGAAACGACAAGCGGACGTGTTGCCTTTGTCAGGTCACTTGTCAGGGTATTATGCTCTAAATGAAGTTTGCCACTGGCCTGAGCCGGTTTCAGCTGTTTGAAATAGTCACGTATGGATAACGTTTTTTCCTTTTTCTCACCGATGTACTTCAAAGCGGTAAGAAAACGGTCAGGTGCGAAATAGCCATTAATACGCAATAGCTTTTTGCCGGCTTCATCCAGGTACACCATGGTCGGGGTAAATTGCACCTTAAGATTCCTGGAAAATTCTTTTTCAGTTACCGTGTCGCCATTCACATCGACCACTTCCCTGTCACCCCACATGTTAATGGCAATGACATCAAAGTTTTGTTGAGAATATGCCGCTATTTCACGATCGGTGAAATTGTCCCGCAAAAGTTTCTCACAATAAGGACAGCCATCCTGATAAAAATAGAGCAATACACGTTTATTCCCGGCTGTTGCCTCGTCAATATCCTCGCGAATATCGAGAAACGATTTTTTAAACCAGGAAGGCTTTTCATGATATCCAGGGTTGACCATGCCCTCGGAAAGTTTGTCTTCAGTTTCAGCCGCAGACAGGCTGAACGCAAACAGCATCATAAGGAGAAAACACAAAGAAGCATGTAAAAATTTCATTGTTCCACCAGCTTAACAGTAAAGACATTGATCTTGTTGAATATTACATCCAGTATAGACAACAAAAAAGGCACGTTGAAACACTTCCAACGTGCCTTTTTCAGGATTTATTTAATGACTGACTGTTTTACTCGTCATTCAGCAGGATATCCTCCTTCAGCTTTGAAACGGTTTTCTCTCCAATACCCTTAACCAGAGCAAGGTCTTCTGCCGTTGTGAAATTACCGTTTTTTTCACGGTAGTCCACAATTGCCTGGGCCTTCTTCATACCGATACCCTTCAGAGCGGCAGAAATTTCACCGGCATCGGCTTCATTGATATTGACCGGGGCAGCAAAAACAGAACCTGAAAACAGAACAAAAGGAATAAATAAGGATAGGATTTTTTTCATGAGACATCTCCTTGTCATGATTGAGTTAAAAATTGTGTATCTGCAAATCCATTGCAGACAGCCATAATTATAAGGGTTATGACCATTTATCGCTATGATTATTTTTCACAATCATTAAAATCGTCTTTTATAATTTATTCCCATAAGTACAGACATACCATGTGAGGAACTCCGAAGTGGAAGAACGCAAAGTTGATGTTGCCATTATTGGATCAGGAAGCGCTGGTCTATATTCATTAAGCAAAGTCCGCCCGTCCGGCAAAAGCTGGGTATTGATAAACGGTGGTCATACCGGTACTACCTGTGCCCGCGTTGGCTGCATGCCATCCAAGGCCGTGATCCAGGTCGCTGAAGATTTCTATCGACGCAAGGTCTTTAATCGCTACGGTGTAGAAGGTCACGATGATCTGCGTATCGACCAGGCTGAAGCCATGGAATACGTACAGGACCTGCGCGACACCTTTGTCGATCGTGTGCTTTCCAATTCAACGGATAACATGAGTGATGAACAGTTTATTGAAGGTTATGCACATTTTGTTGAACCCAACCTGCTGGAAATTGACAATGGTCAGCGTATACGTGCAGACAAAATCATTATCGCAACCGGTTCTGCTCCTATTGTCCCTGAACCATGGAAAGCTTTTGGTGACAAGGTACTGACCACCGATGAGTTTTTTGAGCAGGAAACTTTACCCTCCTCCATGGCCGTTATCGGCCTTGGCGTTATCGGACTTGAAATCGGCCAGTCATTACATCGTCTGGGCGTGGATGTGGTCGGCATTGATCAACTGGAAACCATCGGTGGCATTTCTGATCCTGATGTTGCTTCCACGGCCGTTGATATCCTCGGTAGTGAAATGCCTTTGTGGCTGGGACATGCGGCTGAAATCACCGAAACCGATGATGGCAAGCTGAAAATTACAGCTGGTGAAAACACGAAAACCGTTGAAAAAATACTGGTTGCTATTGGCCGCCGCCCCAATATCGATAAGCTGTCTATTGAAAATGCGGGTATCAAACTCAATGACAATGGCATACCCGACTACGATCTCAACACCATGCAGATAGGTGATACCCACCTGTTCCTGGCCGGTGATGCTAATGGTGACAGCCAGCTTCTTCATGAAGCTGGGGATGAAGGTCGAATTGCCGGATTTAATGCAACGTCTGACAATATTCAGGCTTTCAAACGTAAAACACCGATATTTATTACATTCTGCGATCCAAATATTGTCAGTGTTGGTGCTCGCTTTGCCGATCTAGACCCGGATACCACGGCTATTGGTGAAATCAAGATGGCTCCGGTTGGACGCGCACTGATCATGTCCAAAAACAAGGGCATTATCCGTGTTTATGCTGACAAGGCCTCGGGTAAGTTACTGGGCGCCGAAATGATTGCCGCCAAGGGTGAAAACCTTGGCCATTTACTGGCGTGGTGCATACAACAGGAAATGACTGTCGGCCAGTTGTTGCAACTGCCTTTCTACCATCCGGTGATTGAAGAAGCATTGCAGGCTGCATTGTATGACCTTTACAGCAAGGTCGATGCGAAAAACGATACACCGATTACTGAACTGATCCCTTTATAATATCCAGATATCACTTCTTCTTTTCAGGACTTTCGAAAACAGGGATGTTTGCGAAGAGCCTACAGGGAGGTATTCAAGGCGTTCCTGCAAAGAATGGAGGATATCTGGATAAGTTACCAAGCAGCATAACCATTTCTTTATTTCCGAAACGCTTAAAACATCCATGTACGCTCGTTGAAGGCATCCTTGCCTTCAACGGTTCTCCAATAAACAAACGGTTATCTGCTCCTGAAACACGACATGCCTGAACTGCTTGAATCCTTCCCCCCCATAGTTGCAAATAACCCAAGAGTCCTGATTCTGGGATCCATGCCGGGTATCAAGTCTCTTCAGGCCAATCAGTATTACGCTCATCCTCAAAACCTGTTCTGGCCTTTCATCTCCGAACTATTGGATTTTGATGTTTCAATCACCTATGAAGAAAGAATTGCAAAACTGAAAGAAAACCATATTGCGCTATGGGATGTGTTGCAGCACTGTCACCGGGAAGGGAGTCTTGATTCCAACATCAGGAAAGACACCATTATACCCAATGATTTCGTCGCTTTTCTGACACGATACCGTACAATCAGACATATCTTGTTTAATGGAAAAAAATCGGAAGAAGTATTCCGACGCTACGTCATGAAAATAATTCAGGCTGACTTTCCAGATATACGCTACACAGGCTTACCTTCAACCAGTCCGGCCAATGCATCAATCAAACGTGAAGAAAAGTTCAGACAGTGGAAACAGGTATTAGCATCATGAAGGACGTCAATTTTTTCTTGATTATCTGGCTTACGGCTTTAATCGCGCTACTATATTTTGGGCGGAAATGTTATTCACTGGACCGGCATTGCGGCCTGGCATTTCTTCTGGGTTTTATGGTGTTTATTCCCGGCGTTCTCTACCTGGCGAGCGAGGTATGGATACTCGCCTTTGAATAACGGCTTCAGATCACCCGGTCATTACCACCATCGACCGGCACCTGTGATGCTGTAGTCCTGGCAAACAGCGGCCCACACATGGCAGCAGCCAGCTCGGCCACATCATGAGACGTGATGTCAGTTTTTAGAATGTTCTTGGTTTTGTACTGCTCAACCGTCAGGCCATAATGTGCTGCACGGGATTTGAGCACCTCTTCTGTCCAGACAGCCGTATCGAAGACAGCGTCAGGGTGTAGAGAGTTAATTCGAATACCATCTCCGCCCCACTCCAGGGCTGCGACCCTGGCAAGCTGATTCAATGCGGCCTTGGAAGCGGAATAACTCGCAGCACCGGGGCCCGGCGCCAGGTAGTTTTTCGAACCGATAACCACCACTCTTCCATAACGCGAAGAAAGTCTCAGCAACGGATAGCATTCACGCATCAGACGCAAATTGGCATCCAGGTTGACTGTCATCACCTGTTGCCATTGCTCATCATCCAGTTCGGCGATTCGTGTTCCACCGGGAAACATACCGGCATTCAACACCAGCATGTCAAGGCCGCCAAAATGTGCGACCGTCTTGTCAAGACAGGCATCCACTTCATCAGCTTCAGTGACATCACAAATCAGTCCGAGAAAATTATCAGAATCATACAAATCCGTAATGGCATGATTTATATCCAGTCCAACGACGGCTGCACCCTGCTTCATGAAAGACTCAACGCAGGCTTTGCCAATCCCCGAAGCGGCACCACTGATTAATACTACCTCTCCCCTGAACTGCGGAGCAGAACCACCTTTTTTTAACTTGGCCTGTTCCAGTTCCCAGTATTCAACATCAAAAATATCTTTTGCGGGCAGGGCCTGCCATTGATCCAGCATTTCCGCCCGCTGAATAATTTCCATGGTATGAGAATAAATATCGTTATTGATGCGTAATTCCGCTGCCGACTTGCCAGCCGTAAGCAATCCCAGTTGATTATCAAGAATGATACGGGGCGCCGGATCAAGCATTGTCACAGCTGAACGGGCATGAGCAGCGTGTTCGTTAAAATACTCATTGTAAGCTTCTGCGTATCGCTCTACGTCATGACCTATCTGAGGTAAGCGTTTGGTACGGATCACATGATCCGGTGTTGCAGGACCACTCTGCGATATGGATTCGACATCCTCTCTGCGAGCAAAACTGACTGCACTGTCAGAGGAATCCACCCTGAGCATCATGCGTGCATTGGCGACTCTGCATAATTCTGCACGCAGTTCAGCAATGGCGATACGCGAAAATACCGGATCCGAAGCACGGGTAGTATCGGGCAGTTGCCAGGCATCGTGCTGATCAAGATAATCTTCGGCGCGCTGTACAAAATCAATCATACGTTCGTACGCTTCCTTGGCGGTATCAGCAAAAGAAAACATGCCATGGTTCATTAACACCATGCCTTTGGTTTTATCAGTTGCCTGCTGCTGAAACAGTTCATTCACCAGGCGCGCCAGATCGAAGCCCGGCATCACGTAGGGAATCACAACTACATCATCAGCAAACAGGTCACGGATACGCTGTTCACCTTCTGGCGTGTTACAAATGGTCACGATGGCATCAGCATGGGTGTGATCAACAAATTTGTAAGGCAACACCGCATGTAAAATAGCTTCAACAGAACCTGTTGGCGCGCTGGCAAGGGTCTGATGTGTCCTCATTTCATTAACCATGTCCAGGTCACTTAATGCATCCAGGGCTGCCAGCTTTTTGAGATGATCAATCCTTATCGGTGTAAAACCCTCGGCTTCAATGGTTTCCAGATCCCAGCCTGAACCTTTGACATAAAGAATTTCTTCATCTTCACCGAGGATGTTTTTTTCGGAGATTTTTACCGAGGTGTTACCACCGCCATGCAAGACCAGTGATGAATCCTGTCCCAGCAGGCGTGAAGTGTAGACCCGTAAATCCAGATCGGATTGGCATTTTAAAGCTTGAGCATCATTCCAGCGGTTTTTCATAGGTATCTATTCTCAACCGGCTCCAGACGCCTTATACAGAAGACGCGTTAATACTTCCCTGTAGCTCTTTGCAGCATCCCTGCTGTAAAAGCTTCTGTATAAGCGGACTGAAACCAGTCTTGCAAAGTAATAGTTATATATCAAATACAAGACAGACTACGAGCGACGCCAGGTTGAGCCATCGGCCCCATCCTCAACAATAATCCCCTGCTCCTTGAGGTCGTCGCGAATTTTGTCGGCAGTTGCCCAGTCCTTGTTCTGCTTGGCCTGTACGCGTTGCTCGACCAGATCGTTGATTTTCTCATCGCTGAGACCGTCATCAGTTGCCTGACCTCGCAGATACTCTTCAGGATCGCCCTGCAGGAAACCCAGCACCTCTGACAGTTGTCTGAGCAAAGCACCGGCACCGGTAGCAGCGTCCATATCGGTTTTTCTGAGCGTATTGATATCGCGAACCAGGTCGAATAAAACCGCGAGTGCCACCGGCGTGTTGAAATCATCGTCCATGGCTGCCTCAAAGCGCTGCTGGTAGTCACCCGTATCGATGGGTTCAGCATCGGGTAAATCTCGCAAAGCTGTATAAAAACGGGTCAGTGCTGCCCTGGCATTATCCAGGTGTTCGTTATCGTAATTCAGCGGACTGCGATACTGGCTGGTAAGAATAAAATAGCGCACCTCTTCAGCACGATAGTTATTGAGAATTTCCCGAACAGTGAAGAAATTGCCCAGTGACTTGGACATTTTCTCATCATTGATACGCACGAAGCCATTATGCATCCAGTATTTAACGAACTGATGCCCAGTCGCACCTTCTGACTGGGCAATTTCATTTTCATGGTGAGGGAAAGTCAGGTCGGCACCACCGCCATGAATATCAAACGTATCCCCCAGTTGCCTGGTCGACATGGCTGAACATTCGATATGCCAGCCTGGTCGTCCATTACCCCAGGGTGATTCCCAGGCAGGCTCTCCTTCTTTGGCTGCTTTCCAGAGCGCAAAATCCAGCGGATCACGTTTTGCTTCTCCGGGATTGACGCGCGCCCCTGCCTGCAGATCTTCAATGGATTTACCCGAAAGTTTGCCATAGCCATCAAAACTGGCAACCGAGTAGTAAACATCGCCATTTTCAGCGACGTAGGCATGCTCTTTTTCAATCAGTGTCTGGATCATTTCAAGAATTTCACCGATATGATCGGTTGCTTTGGGCTCACCATCCGGCGGCAAAATACCCAGCGCATCACTGTCTTCATGCATGGCCTGAATGAATCGTTCGGTCAATTCCGAAAAATGCTCACCGTTTTCATTGGCACGAGCAATGATCTTGTCATCAATATCCGTAATGTTTCTGATGTAGGTCACATCGTAGCCACGATATTTCAGATAGCGATAAACAACATCAAAAACCACCATGACTCGTGCATGGCCCAGATGACAAAGGTCATAAACTGTCATGCCGCACACATACATGTTGACCTTGTTGGGCTGCAGGGGAACAAATTCTTCTTTCTGGTTGGTTAAGTCATTGTAGACTTTGAGCATTTCCGCTTTCCTATGATTTTTGCTGGCCGGTAATTTTTGCTGGCCTGTCATTCAGGCTAAACGCGATTTTATCCTGTTCGGCAGATGAATTGAACTTGAAATAGTTGCTGACTGACCATAGCATCACCGGTTTTGACAATATTGTAAAAAACCGGAACTTTCATGTTATCTATAAATAGACTTTTACTGGCACTGGTTATCCTCATTGCTGCATTTTCTACCCAGGCCGTGGCTGCCGGTGACAGCCAGCCCACCAAGGTACTGCTGGAAACCAACAAGGGCAATATCGAACTGGAACTTTACCCTGACAAGGCGCCGGTCACCGTAGCCAATTTCCTGCGTTACGTTGATGAAGGCTTTTACAAAGGCACCATATTTCACCGCGTCATTAACAGTTTCATGATACAGGGTGGTGGATTTGACGCCGCGATGAAGAAAAAGAAAGTCCATGCCAGTATCCAGAACGAGGCGGATAATGGCCTCAAGAATGAACGTGGCACCATTGCCATGGCCAGAACCAGCGATCCACATTCGGCCACAGCTCAGTTTTTTATTAACCATGTTGATAATGATTTTCTCAATTACTCTGATCGCAGCACGCGTGGCTGGGGGTATTGCGTGTTCGGACGTGTCACTAATGGCATGAAAACTGTCGATGCCATCGCCGATGTTTTCACCACCCGCGTAAATGGCATGCAAAACGTCCCTGAAGAAACTGTTATCATTACCAACGCTAAAAGAATTTAACCTCAACAGGATACAATTATGATTACTCTGAAAACCAATATTGGCGACATTTTTATTGAACTGGATGAAGAAAATGCACCAAATACCTGCGCCAACTTTAAACAGTATGTCGAAGAAGGCCACTTTGACGGCACCATTTTTCACCGCGTGATCGACAATTTCATGATTCAGGGTGGCGGTTTTCAGGTGGGCATGATGGAAAAAGACACACGTGCTCCTATCGAAAACGAAGCCAAGAACGGGCTGAGCAACGAAACCGGCACCATCGCCATGGCACGCACCATGGATCCTCACTCGGCTACAGCGCAATTCTTCATTAACGTGGCCGACAACAAGTTCCTTGATTACCCTGGACAGGATGGCTGGGGCTACTGTGTATTCGGCAAAGTCACTGAAGGCATGGATGTAGTCAACAAGATCAAGGGTGTAGAAACCGGCAACCGGTCTGGCCACGCTGATGTGCCAGTAGAAGATATCATTATCGAAAAAGCCGAGATTTCAGACTGATAGAGATCTCAGCCAGCAGACGTTCCCATCAGAAAGACGCCGTAAATACTTCCTTGTAGGCTTCACCGCAGCATCCCTGCTGCGGAGACTTTCTGATGGAAACACCTCCTAGCTGCTCGAAATAATCCGTAACGTGCACTCTTCATTATTTATTTCCGATCTTCATCTTTCTGACGAAAGACCCTCCACCGTCAACCTGTTTCTGCAATTTCTCGTCGAGTATGCCCCGGCTTCCGACCGGCTCTATATTCTTGGCGATCTATTCGACGCCTGGGTAGGCGATGACGATGATAGTGAAACGGCCACACGAGTAACCCGGGCTCTAGCAGCAGCCTCTGGTGATACTGATATTTACATCATGCACGGCAACCGCGACTTTTTACTCGGTGAGAATTTCAGCATTAACAGCAAAGTCACGCTGCTTCCTGATCCCTGCATTATTCAGATAGGCGAACAAAATATCCTTCTCACCCACGGTGACCAACTCTGTACGCAGGATATCGAGTACCAGAAAGCACGCCAGATGCGAAGCCAGTCTGACTGGCTTGAGAGCTTCAGGAACAAACCACTGCAAGAACGTAAAACCATTGCAAAAATGTACCGTGAAAAGTCCGGTGAAGCCAAATCCTTGCTGGCTGAAGACATCATGGATGTCACAGAATCTGCTGTGGAACAATGGTTTGATTATTACAACGTCGACCTCATGATTCATGGTCACACGCATCGACCGGATACCCATATCCATCATGTGAATGGCAGGGAATGTAAACGTATTGTATTACCGGAATGGCATGAGGATTCAGCCGCAGCACTGGCCATCAATGAGAACAGGGATATTTTGCAGATACCGGTAAAAGCAGTCTAGGAGAAAACCCTAGTCGCCTTTAAGCAAATCATCCAGCGACACATTCTCCAGACTGGAGATGTCGTCATCGCTTAATATCACTTCACCGGCTTCAGCCTCTTGCTGCTGGGTGAATACCGTGAATATCGGGGCAATCTCCTCAAAATGCTCATCACCAAGATAGATTTTCAGATTAGAAAGCACTGACAACTCTCCAGCATGCCTTTTCAGCACATTCTTTAAAGCCTTGCCAAAATACATGGCAGGTACGCCAAAAATACCGGTACTGATACCTGGCATGGCCATACTTTCCCAGCCCTGCTGTTCACAAATATCCATACAACTTGTGATCGC
>Ga0180433_10001063_pt1 | contig 46474 bp, 39 predicted proteins | sample SS_ome_8_FD_132980 | JGI IMG/M metagenome (GOLD analysis project Ga0180433, IMG submission 132980) | Hypersaline lake sediment archaeal communities from the Salton Sea, California, USA - SS_1_D_1 metaG | ecosystem: Environmental > Aquatic > Non-marine Saline and Alkaline > Hypersaline >...
ACCCCCTAGTAACTTTTATAAATATTTACTTCCCAAAATTCTTTCGAAAGAAAATTTTTTATATGCGGTAAAAATCGCGTTTAGGATTATAAAAAAGACCCTGCGTCAAAACAATAAAAAGTATGTTAAAGCGGCTTAAGGCCTAAGTTGATTTGCAATTTATGAAATAGGTTTTGAAAATGCACATACAGGAACAAAGCGATAATAAAATAATCGTTTCAGTCATAATTACTACCAAAGAGGAATCAGGCAATATTGCTAATTGTTTAAAATCGGTAATCCAGCAAGATTACCCGAAAGAAAAAATGGAAATTATTTTGGTAGATAACCATTCTACCGATAATACAGTAGAAATAGCTAGAAAGTACCTTGATGCGGTTTATGTTATTGGTCCTAATAGGGCAGCCCAGCTAAATTACGGAGCGAAAAAGGCTGCCGGTAAATATATTTTATACCTCGATTCTGACATGATACTAAGTAAAAACTTGATAGGGGAATGCGTAGATATGTGCGAGAAAGACACATATATTGCTCTTTATATTCCAGAAAAGATTTTGTCCAAAAGCCACTTTGCCAAAGTGAGAAGTTTTGAACGAAGTTTTTATAATGCTTCCTGTATAGATGCAGTACGATTTGCTAAAAAGAGCAAGTTTTTCGAAATTAAAGGATTCGACGATAAAAATTTGCTTTTTGGTTTTGATGACTGGGATTTTAATAGACGGATAGAAGCTATTGGCAGAACGTCTATTATAGAGATACCTCTATATCATAATGAGATGAATATCAGTTTATGGAAATATTTGAAGAAAAAGTCGAACTACGCACAAACTTCTGATAGATATTTTCAAAAATGGGGGAAAGGCGATCCTATTATACAGAAACAATTTGGTGTTTTTTACCGATACGTTGGTGTATTTTTTGAGAAAGGGAAATGGAAAAGGGTTCTGCGGCATCCATGTTTGTTTTTTCAAGTGCTTTTATTGAGAATCTTGGTTGGTATTGTATTCTTGAGTTCAAAAATCAAAAAGGACCAACCAGGCTAGGGTTCTCTTAGGATAGTTATCTATAGAGTTCAGAATGGAAGAAAAAAAGCAATATGAAAATATTGTTCTGGCTACCCATGCTTTTCTAGTGGATGGTAATTTTAACGTTCGTAGTGGACCAACAGCCTCTTTGTTGGAGTATTTTTTACCTAAGTGTAAAAGATTTTTTTTAATCGGGCAACCGCCTCCGTATGTGGAAGGAACCCTTGCTCCTTTTCTCTTCGTATATGAGTCGGGAGTTTTTAAAAAAGCCGTTTATAATAAATGGTTTTATGCGTTTTACGATATTCCTGAGGGAAAGCGGCGGGTTACGACTTCATTTAAACTGAAATTAAGAGATCTATTTTCAGTGCTTTATTTTTCTTCTATTATTAGGGAAAAGATAGGGAAAGAATCTGTTGATTACTTCATTGGTGTCGAATCAGTAAATGCTATCGCGGCGGCGTTTGTTAAAATCTTTATTCCCATAAAATCTTCTATCTATTATGCATTTGATTGGTCAGTTAAATGGTTTAATAATTTTTTTTTCAACTTTATTTATATCCAGTTTGATAGATGGGCTTGCAGGTTTTCCGATTTCAGCTGGAATGCCAGCCATCGAATTGAAGAAGCCCGAAAAGACGTACTTAAATATAAAAATAGAGTTTTGGGGAAACAGTTAACTGTCCCCTTCGGGATGATGACTTTTCGGGAGAGTCTTGTAAGTAGGATACCCCCCGAGGGGCTGAATACCATAATATATTGTGGGGAACTTTCCTATGAAAATGGTGCTTTATTACTTCCGGCTATTGCAAAATATTTATGGGAAATAAAGCCGAGCCTGAAACTTATTGTTATCGGAGGAGGAGATCTTTTTGACAGTGTTAAAAAGGAAATTTACGGATTACGCTTAACCAATGTGGAATTGAAAGGCCATCTTTCTAATCAATTAGAGATAGATAAGATTTTGGTTACAGCCCATGTTGCTATTGCTCCCTATATTACCTTGCCATATTCAAAGAAACGTTTTGGGGATGTTGTCAAAATTCGCAATTATTTTGCTTGTGGTCTTCCTGTCGTGACTACAAACGTTCCTCCAATTTCTGATGAGATTTTACGTGAAAGCTTGGGGACGATTGTACCACCTCAACCAGAGGAAATTGCTGCTCAGTGTATTACTCTTTTAGAAAACAGAGCGAAATATTTGAGTATTCGAAAAAATGTTATCGAAAAGGCAAAAGGCTATAATTGGAAGATGATTTATAATGAGACTATTGGGAAAATGGAGGGACTTCGTAGAAACCAACTGGCAGGACAAAGGTGTAATTAACCGGCGGGCTATAAAGAAGGACATGCTATAACGCAGTTTAGTTGTACGGTAGCCGAATACTGATAATGAATAATACTAACGACAGAGTTTTGTTTGTCCAAGAAAGAATTTTTAATGCCAGCGGCATTATCAATTATGGGATGGCAGTTGTGGCAACTGTTGTAAATAAGAATTATAAGGTTAAGGCTATTGATAATAATTCTCAATACGTAATTTATTCAAAAGAAGATATTCTGGATATTATTGAAGATTTTGACCCGGCGGTAATTTGTTTTTCTCTTAATACTTTTAACGCTTTGCGTTCATATAAAACAATTGAGGCTATTAAGGAAAACTATAACGATATCCCTATAATTGCCGGAGGTATACACGTCAGCAACGAATATAAGGAAGTTCTTCAATATAAGGTGGATTTTGCCGTAAGAGGTGAAGCCGAATTAATTATCAATCAGTTAATTGATGAAGTTGTATCAGGCAATAACCTGGATGAGATGAAGGGAAACCTCAATATCCAGGGAGTCTCTTATATCCAAAATGACAAACTGGTTGATGGCGGCATTTGTCCGTTACCTATGGATATAGATGATTACTCCTTCGTTGATTACAATTTATATAATTTTGAGGATTTTATAAAGACAAAAAACAGCAAAAATCTTCTTCCCCTTATGACCCAGCGGTGCTGTCCGTTTAGGTGTAGCTTTTGCAGCGATCAATTTGGCAGAGCCAGGGTCAGATATCGAAGTATCGAGAGTTCCCTACGCAATATCGAATACTTATATAAAGAATTCAATATTAGCATTATTAACATTGTGGATGCAGATTTCACGCTTTCAGAGCGCAGGGTAATTGAATTTTGCCGGGCAATTATTGAAAAAGGATTAAATGACAAAATTAAATTCGTAATCCAGACGCATTCATTCAGTCTAATCAAAAAAGATGTATTAAGATTAATGAAAAAAAGTGGATTTAATACCATTAGTTTTGGGATTGAAAGGCTGAATGGAGAGATACAGAAAAAAATAGGGAAGCCGCTGAAGAAAGAAATTATTGTATCGAATATTTCTGGAGCAAGCAAAGTCGGCTTTATTACTCAGGTTAATTATTTAATTGGATTTAATTTTGAAAATGAGAAACTTATTGAACAGGAAAATAAATATTTTATGGAATTATTTGATAAGGGAGTCGATGTAATATCTGTAAGTATCCTTAGTCCGATGCCCGGCACAGAGGAATATGAATCGCAAAGAAGTAAGCTCGAGGGATGGTATTTGAATCCCGTGTTATTAGAAACCTTCCGGCCTTTGTATCTAATAGTAAAAAACTTGATTTATGATCCTTTTTTAGTTAATGTCTACTCATTCAATCATAGGTTGATTAGAAAGCTAATCTTGACTAAAATTTTATTTCGCAGTGAATCGATAAAAAAGAAAAGTTATTTTCTTTACCTCATCTACCAGTTATTGTTATTTGCTTCCTTTTTTTCTGAGAAATTTTACCGGAGTAATATGAAGTTTGTCGAACAGGCAATTTTTGGTAAATTTCATGCTTTAGTTTGGCAGACGAAAGTTAATCTTGCTTTATATTGGGCGAAAGGGGAAAAAACTTTTAGAGGATGAATTTTTGAAGGTGTAAGAGTGGATGCAAATGTTTAAAAAGTCAGATATAACTATCATATTTTTAGCCGCAGGGAAGGGAACGCGGATGCTTAAGGTCGCACCCGTACCCAAACCTCTATTGGCGATAGGCGATAAAGCTGCTTTATCCTTGATGTTGGGACCCATTATCTCTTACGGCTTTAAAAATATTGCTTTTGTTCTGGGCCCCGATGGGCATCTAATTGAATATTATATGAGATCGAATTATCCTAATTTATCTTTGTCGTTTCACTATATAAAAGAAGCTTTGGGAACAGCGCATTCTCTTTATGAAGTAAGGCATGTTTACCCCTCCAATCCCATAATGGTTTGCCACGCCGACAATATTTTTCTTGAAGAGCATTTTAAAAGCATTGATATAGAGAGCAATTTCCTTTTTGTAAACAATGACCCGGTTTTAAAGCCCTATGCTTATATTAAAGTGAAAAATGGATTTATTTCCGGAGCAGTAGAAAAGCCCAAAGAGCGCTATTCCGATTCCGTAATTTCGGGCCTTTTTTATTTTACCGATTCCGCGAAAGTGTGGATGGCGACCGAGTTTAATTTTTTAAAGAATAAAAAATCGCATACCGAGTGGTCTTTAACAGATACGGTTGATACGATGGTAGGCGAATACGGCATACCGGTCCGGGCTCATCTCGTGGATACCCCGGTCCATTTCGGCACTCCCGAGTCATACGAAGAGACAATTCACGCTTATGACGGCAAATCCGAGATTATTAAAAGGGCAATGAATAAAATCACCATCAAAGAAAAGGATAACTTAAAAATTGTCCGCAAGGAAAGTGTTTCTAATTTAGGCAGTTCTAATCTTAGCCCGGAAATAGCTTATTTGCAGAATATCCCTTCGAGAACAAAAAAACATTTCCCCCGCCTGTACGAATTTAGCAGCCAATACTACGAAATGGAATACCTCCCGGGGGTGTCACTGTCAGATTTAGCGCATAAGGGGGGGGTCAACAAAAAGAATTTTTTTGAAATTTTAAGCTCAGTCTCCAAGATATTAAAGGAAAATTTTCATTTTGAAACCAGACAATCTAACAAAGAGAGCATTTTTTACGAATACTTCCTTAAAACGGAAGCTATATTGCGAACCTTCCAATCCGCGCTTAAATTGCCGATTGGCAATGTTATAATCAACGGGGCTAAATGTTTGAATCCTCTTTTCATAATTAACTCAATGGCCCGGTCAAGAAAAATTGTGGAGACAATCCAAAATGTTGATTTTACCATTATTCATGGCGATTTGAATCTTACGAATGTAATATACGATATGAACAGCCAATCGCTGCGATTTATCGACCCCAGAGGGAAATATGGCAATAAAACTACAATATTCGGAGATCCCTCTTATGATCTAATGAGAATTAAGGCCTGCGTAGATTATGGGTATGACACAATCGTTAAAGGTTTGTATTCGTTGAAAGTTGAAAACAAGGATATTCAGATAGAAGTTCAATTACCTGAATTATACCTTAGCACGCAAGAAAACCTGAAAAATCTTTTTATTCATACCTTTCCTGGAATCCCGGCTTTAACTTATGAAATTCAGTCAATCTTATACTTTTTGAATCTTTTGCCTTTTCACGCGGATTCAATAGAAAGGTCTTTGGCTTATTATTACTGGGGCACCTATATTTTGAATCAGAGTATCAAAAAACAAGGAGGAAGATATGGAATTGTACATTGATACGGTTGTTTTAGATGAAGTTAGAAAGGCATGTGAAACTAGGCTGATTAAAGGGATAACAACTACGCCTACTTTTTTCGCCAGGGAGGGGTACAAAAATCCTATCCAGTTTTATAAAAAAATCAGGCAAATATTTGATGGCGACCTCCAAGTTGAAGTGTTAGGTTCCAAGCCGGATGAGATAAAGCGTGGCATTGAGGAGATAATGAAGTCGGGTATAGATAACATTACCTTCAAAACCCCGGCTACCTGGGCAGCGCTAAAATTGGTAAAGGAATACGCTTCTACTTACAGATTTAACGTGCATCTAGTATACAATGTAACCCAAGCCGTTTTAGCCGCGGATTGCGGCGCCACCTGCGTCTGCCCTTTAATGGGCCGTTGCGATGATTACGGGGGAGACAGTTCCAAGCTGCTGTACGATATAAAAACAGCGCTGACAAAAAATAATTACGATACCAAAGTTATGGCTAGTTCTATAAGGCATCCTGATCATGTCCACATTGCCTTTTTAGCCGCCGTGGATATTGTAACTATCCCTCCGAAGGTATTCTGGAATCTACTTGAGTCACCTTACACCAAAGAGGGGATTTTAAAACTCGAAAAGGATCTAAAAGTAATTACCGGCAAATAAAGTCTACTTTAGCCCATAGCTAATTTTAGCAAAGAATCCGAGGGGCAAATGGCTGTATTTAAATCTCGCAAAACGGAAGACAAGTTTTTGTTTTATAATCTGCATAATATTATCCGGATAAAATCTGATATTGAACTTGAATTGGGGTATTTTAAATGCGAGGAATTTTCCGAAGAGGCGGATTTAATAGTTAGTATCGTCGAATATAAACCTATCGATAATAAAAGATATCAAAGAGTTGCTTATGGCCTATATTATTCGGAAGCCGAAAAAAGTATAATTTCGAATATCAGCATTTTCGGTATGAGGGTCTCCTGGGAAATTAGAAATATTCTTTCAGTCGGTACAGAGTTGCGAGTCAGCAAATCCTATATTTTTCTTTCAAGGTATTTCCCTTTTTTCCCTATTTCCTCATTTATTGGTTTGGTTGCTTTAATTCGAATGGTTCTTCAAATAAAGTTAATTCTAAAAAATTACTCTTTTCTAGTAGGTAGCTGTGCTGTTTTAAATGGAAAAAACATTATTTTTACGGGTACGCAAACTTCCGGCAAAACTCTCTCAATTATTAATTTTGTTGAGACTTATGGCGCAGATTTTATGTCTGATGATCATATCATTGTAGATAACAATTCATTCTACTGCTATCTTAACCCTTTAAGGTTAAGAAAATTTCATTTGCATTTTTTTAGTTATACAACTTTTGTCGATCCCTCTGAAAAGTTTAAGGGAAAAATAAGAAATCAAACAAAAGGTGATTGCGATATTTATTTTATTGAGCTCTCGGCATCTCAGTTTATAAAGGAAATTTCTGCCGCAGAGGGTGTTAAAAAACTGTGCAGCTTAAATAATAGAGCCCTGTTGCATTTTAAGGAAAGGATTCTTTCCTTTCTTGCCTATATCTATGGGGAGCTTTCTTTATTCGATCTGCAGAAAAAACAGTTTGAAATATTAACCGATAGCCTTAAAAATGCCAGATTTTTTATCATAAGTGCTCCAAATACTGCTGATTATACCCATATGCTACAGAAAAAGTATACCGGATGATTAGACTGTTTGGATGCGGCTTCGTTTCCGGCTTGGGCTGCTTTTAGTCAAAATATTATAGGGAATTAAGGGATGGCAAAAATTTTATTGATATTTCCTCATCCAGGAGGTGTATTTCCGCGAATACCTACTTCTATTCTTCCCCTCGCAGGCTATTTATTGCAAAAGGGTATTGATGTAGAAATTTTTGATCAGCAGGTGAGTGATGTAAATGAAATTGATCCTAAGGCATATGACTTGATAGGCTTTTCGATAGCTTTTACAAGTAAACAAATTTTGAGTGCTTTAGATATAGCCAAGCGCTTTAAGAATGAGGGTGTTAAACTCCCGTTTATATGGGGAGGGGTGCATCCAACAATAACCCCAGAGGAAACAATTCGTAATAGGTATGTTGATATAATTGTTCGAGGTGAAGGAGAAGAAACGCTATATGAATTAATTAAAGTTCTTTCGTCATCACAACAGTTAGAAAAAGTAAAAGGGATAACTTTCAAAAAGAATGCTAAAATTATCTCAACTGCTGACCGAGATTTTATTGATTTAAATGAGCTGCCACTTTTACCGTACCACTTGTTAAAAAACTTTGATAAGTATTCAGAATTGAGCCGGACTCCGCCTATGGCGCCGATGATGACCAGCCGCGGATGTCCGTTTTCTTGTGGTTTTTGTTATAATAAAGCGGTAAATAGACAGAGATTTCGAGCTATGTCTCCAGACCGTGTTGTAAGAGAAATGAAGCACGCTATTAAATTTTTTGGAGTTAGCCTTCTTACTTTTTATGAAGATAATATGTTTACCAGCCGGGAAAGAATGGAGAAAACTGCTCATCTTATAATAGATGAAGGTTTACGCATCAAATGGACCGGAAGCATTCGGTTTGATATGGCCGCAGAATTACCTGATGAGTTTTGGCGACTCATGATGGCGTCTGGTTTTTATAATCCCAGCTTCGGAGGAGAATCCGGGTCAACAAGAATTTTAAATATGCTCGATAAAAAAATGAGTGTGGATGATATGAAAAGCACTATCAGGAATTTAAAGCGGTATGATAATATTCAGCCATATGCAAACTATATGTTTGGTATTCCTCACGAGAACCAGAAGGATGTTAAAAAAACTTTTGAACTAATTGATGTTTTATCGAAGGAAAACAAAAGGTTGTTCTGCGGTATAAGTATATATACCCCTTACCCAAAGACACCGTTATATGCTGAAGCTATCCGTTTGGGATTTTCACCGCCTTCAACTTTAGAAGAATGGGGTAACTATCAATATAATGAAGTTTCCAATCTCCCATGGGTCAAAGGACATTTGAAGAGTATGCTTAAAACTGTCGCTTTGTTTACTCATTTCAAATTTAACCAGCTTTTCATGCCAAATATCGATTTGCCAGAAAAAAATTTCTTTTACAAAGCTGCCAAAATACTACTTACTTTATCTTCTCAACTTAGATGGAGGTTTAAATTTTTTTGGTTTCCACTAGAATGGCGGCTATATGAAAAAATTTTGCGAACTATTGGAATCGTTGAAAGGTAGCTATAAGATAAGTGGAAAATAATTTTATCTACACCTTTTACCGTATATTTAACAAAGGAAAGGGTGCCTTAATTGTTTGGAATAGATAAAGAAACAGGATTTCTTATAAAAATTACCGAAGACCTTTATAAAAAAACCCAACAGCCGGATGTTGATATTAACGAAATCAGCATAGATAGATTTAACCGTATTGCTTTAAAAAACAACATCTTGTATTACGCGGCAAAAAAACTTGTCGAATGTTTTTCGCTGAAGCCGGAGTTAAGAGAAAAATTCGGGAAAATAATATCGAAAGGCGATTTACAATTACACCAAATAAAAAGGAGCATAGATGAGGTTCAGCAGCATATTAAAGGGCATGTAATATTTAAAACCTATCGGGGAGAGAACTTTCCAAGAATAGGAAATGATATAGATGTTTTAGTCAGGAACGAGAAATTAAATTCTATCAAAAAAGAGTTTATTGCCAGGGGGTATCGTGCAGAGTTTGATGACCAGAAGGAAAAAGGCGTGGTTCTTCTTAAAGAAGGCCAGAAGAAAATTCATCTTCAAGGTGCAATAACCTGGTGCTGGAGGGAATACTTAGATGAAGAGTTAATTTATAGAAATCCCCGAGAGGTGATGTATAACGGGCAAAAGATAACAATTCCGAATATAAACGTTGATTTTTTGAGTCATCTTGCGCATATGAATTTTGAGCCTTTACTTATTACATATTCGGAACTTTTATATCTTTTTAAATTAATTCCCAAAGTTGATTTCGACATTATTTTAGAACAGGCCAGAAAATATAACTGGCAGAAAACATTTTTCAGAACCTTAAATATAATAGATAGTTTTCACTCCATTCTATACGGGAAGTCAGTATGCGATAAGGTTAAATTTAAAAGGGTGGAAATTAATAGGGTTGTTTTTCCTTACCTTTTTTCTAGGAAACATTTAATTCTTACCGCCATTGAGAAAAGGTTGTTTTTCTATCCATTAACAAGGATATTTAGAACTCTTAATATTTTGTTTACGGGAAAGCACGTATAGAGATATCTTTGGGGGGCGGCTACAGGGAATAGGTAAGATGAAAATACGCTGATATTTAATATAGATCAGCCTATGCTAATATCTGGAAGCAAAAATGAATATTGAAAATTGTTTGATATGTTCCGGCAAAACCAATCACGAGATATTGATAAAACACCGTGAATTTTATATTACTAAATGCCTTGGATGCGGATTAATTCAGCAGAGTCTTTACGGGAACTATGAAAGGTTACAGCAAGTTTATGAAAATATTCGCCGGGATCGGCCGATTTATAATTCTAATTCAATCGTTATGTTGAAGAAATTCGATATAATTTTTAAAGATATCCAGAAATATCACGAAAAGCCCGGAGAGATGTTAGATATTGGGTGTGGATTCGGAACATATATGGAGTTATTTGCCAGCAGAGGTTGGAAGGTAACGGGAATAGATCTCTCAGAAAATTGCATCAATTGGGCGCGTTCCAAAAATTTAAATTGTTATTTAACATCCGTGGAAAAATTTGTGTCAAACAGGAAATTCGATTTGATTCTAATGAATCATACGATAGAGCATTTCCAGGATCCTCTGGCAATTTTGAATAAAGCAAAAAGCTGGCTTGCCGAAAGAGGTATTCTTTATATAAGAGTTCCTAATGTCGATTCTAAAGCAGTGCGGTTTTTAAAGGCTAACTTTGTTGGACATTTAAAACCGTTTGAGCATTTATATTATTTTAACGCAAAGACCCTAAAGTCTCTAATAACTAAGGGAGGTTTTGATGCGCAAATTCATTTAGATTTGCGTAATTTTTTAAGAGATATAATAACTTATTTGATTCGAAGCAGATTAATTTTAAAATCGTCTTGGATTAAGATAAATTACGATACGGCTGGCCCAAAGAAAAAAAAGTATCTTTTTTTTAGAGATTTTTATGAGAAACTTTTGCCTATTTTGGACTACATACCGATAGGAGCGAAAGATAAAGAGGTAGTTGCGGTAGTAAAAAAGAAAAGGTGAAGCATCGGGTGATAAATGCGATTTTAAAGGGATTAAACCAGGCTGATATATGAAGACAATCTCTCTTGCTGGAATGGACGGTGCGGGGAAATCAACCCAATGCGGAATATTAGCGAAGCGTTTACGCGATTCAGGATTTCATGTCGAAACAGTTCACATTCTTACAAAAGGACATACCGTTTCATCCAATATTCAGGAGAAGCCTTTATTTAGAATAGTACACAGGAAACTCAAAAAATTACCCAAGTTTGGCTTTAAGGGAAGCATTAAGCTTGCGGTAGGCTTGATTAGTTTTTTTGTTGATGCCTGGATAACCAATATCAAGCATAAATTGAAATATAGAGGTAAAATTCTTATCTACGACCGGTTTTATTACGATCAGTTTGTAATTTTTGCCACAGCGTTTTTAAAGACCCCGTGGTGGATTATTAAGCTTCTGAGATTTTTGCCCAAAAGCAATCTAACAATAATAATGGAAATTCCTCCCAAGATAGCGAATATGCGTAAGCCGGAAGATTCGGTTGAAAAATTAACGACATTTTTGAAATTTTATCGACTTTTAGCATCTATGCTGGGGGTTGAGATAATAGATGGCACGCAGGATAAAATGGTGGTGGCGCAGCATATTTACGAAAGATGTGAAAGGCTAATCAGAAAGAGTAGCTGAAATGGGCATAATAAAAGAAGGAAGCAGTAAAGGTATTAAAAAGTGGTACCAGGTTGTTTTTGGTAATCGAGCTACTGATATTTTTATATTGGTAATTCTCGCAATTATCGGCCACCGTGGCTGGTTTAAGCCTGGAATGTTGGATTATGGCGATATATGGGCTATTCCCGAGGAAGTTTTACGTGAATTCTTTTCTCTGCCGGCTATTTGGGTATCTTCACCTCAATTGGGAACATTGTATACGGATTTATTTAAATATCCTATTTGGTGGGTATCCGGCGCAATTGTCCGTTTAGGTTTTAATTACAGCATTTGCCAAAGAGTAGTCTATTTCTTTCCGTATCTTTTTTTCGCCGTTTTTTCGATTTATTACTTTACCTATGTCTTGTTTAAAAAGCGAATTATTTGTTTTTTTGCCACCATGTTTTTTGTTTTTAATACTTTTATATTGCAGCTGGCAGGGGGGATTATTGATGCAGCTCTTGCTTATGCTTTGTGCCCTTTAATATTAGCTTTTTTCATAAAAGGTCTCTATCGGAGGCAATTTTACTACAGTATATTAGCAGGAGTAATTTTAGCTTTTTCTATAGTTTATTATCCGACGGCCGCTTATTTAACCATTGGGGTAATTTTGCTATTCTTTATGGATGCCTTGATTTCTCAGATAAAAACTAGTAAGGCTTTTGTAAAAAAAGAAATAATTAAACTGGCTGGGTATTTACTATCTGTCTTTATTATACCAGTCGTGCTGAATTTTTATTGGATTTTGCCTTCATTATTAGTGAAAGGACCTACAGTTAATCCGGCGCATGCTTCGGTTGGATGGGCATATGCATTAAGTTATGCCAAGCTAACGCACGCAATCAGTATATATAACGTTTGGTGGCCGCCTGGGTCTACCGGAGTTCAACCGGTTCAGGTGCAATATTATCTTGTGCCTTTGTTAGTACTTATAGGAATACTTTCCGGTTTAAAGGATAGAAGGATACGCCTTCTGGCAATAATAGCTGTCCTTTCAGTGTTTTTTGCCAAAGGCACAAACAAACCTTTTGGCGGAATTTACGCCTGGTTCTTTAAATATTTCCCGGGAGGAAGTATGTTTCGCACCCCGGGTAAATTTCACTGTTTAACTAACATGGCCTATGCACCATTATTAGGTGTTGGGGTTGAGTATATAGCGAATAGATTAAGAAAAATTCAATTCAAAAGGAATATTTTAGACCGTATATTTTTAGTTTTTATATTTTGTTTTCTGCTTTATTTAGCTTTTCCGGCTTTTGCCGGAAGGATGGTAGGTACCTTCATTCCTCACCAAATACCTGGGGAATATGAAACAATAAAAAGTTTTATAAAAAGCCAACCGCCACATTTTAGAACCTTTTGGCGGCCGATGAAAGGCAGATATGCTTTTTATAATCAGGAATATCCTCTGCTTAGCGCCTATCATACTTCTGTGCATGCCTCCGAAAACTCACGGTATTTTTTAGCTGAGTCATATAATCCCCAAGCTTTTGAAGAGACTAGAAATATTGCTAAAATTTTAGGCATCTTGAATGTAAAGTACTGTTTTCTTCCCCAAGAAAAAGAATATCTTTTCCGCGGTAAGGAATTTTACCTTCGAAGTTTCGAGGAACAGGCCGGTTTAAAAAAGATATCTTTAGGGCATGGTATAGACGTTTTCGAAAATGAATATAGTGCCCCCCGATTTTTTGCTACCGAGCACAGTGCTTTGGTTATAGGTGGAAGAAAAGCACTGTTTTTGCTTGCCTCTTTAGAGGGGATGAATCTTTCTCACTGGGCTATATTCTTTGCTGATCAGTTGGAAGAAAAAAGCAGAGATTTATTGAAGAATAGTGAAATGATTGTTTTCTACGATAAAAATGTGGAAGATTTAGCTTTGGCTTTGCTGGGTGAAGACTATAGAGTAGATCTGACAAAATATGTGATTCCCCGCAGTGATTCTGGTAAGCCTGACCGGTGGGTAAAGCAAATATATTCGTCGGAACAAACTTTTGATGGGGCGATAATTCATAGCCCCAAAGGGGTTATCTATAGAAGCAGAGATGGAGCTTATTGTACAGCCTCAGAATTAAATACTCCCATTCCTTTTGATACCAAAGAGAGTGATAACTACGAAATATGGCTTCGTCCAGTAACAGGGCCGACTAGGGGGAAAATAAGTATCTCTGTATCTAAAGATCCAACCATGAAAGTTTCCACCGAGCAGATTTTAAGAGAGCAAAGTTTAAAAGCTGAAGTTGATTCATTTGAATGGATAAAGGTGGGGTCCTTTTATTTCGAAAAAGGCAGGCATTTTTTTCAAATAACCCACCATCCAGGTCCCATAGGTATAGTGGATCAATTTATTATTGTGCCTAAAAGGGTTATTGACAATTTACGCCAGGAGATTGAAGAAAATCTCCAAACTAAAGATATCGTAATTATTAAGGAACCTGAGAGTTTATCATTTGATATTGCCTTGCCTTATGACGGTAGGTACTCTATTGCGGCGAATATTGGCAATTATGATTTTAATGGAGGTTTAAATATTGACATTAATGGGAATAGGATTAAAGGAAAAAAAACGAACAATAAAGATGGATCGTTATGGGTAGAGACACGGCCTGTTAGCTTGAAGAAAGGTGTACCGCATATTGATATATCTAGGGAAGGTAATGCCGAAATTGAACTTAATCAACTTGTTCTTTTTAAAACAAATCTTTCTAATCCTAATATCGCAGAATTATTCAAACGGGAAGAGACAGTTCCTGTGATATGGAAGATGATTAATCCGACTAAATATGAGGTTAAGTTAGAAATAGACAGGCCGGCATACTTAATATTTTCAGAAGGTTTTAACCCGGGCTGGTTTTTAAATCTTAAGGAGCCCCTCCATTCTATAAACGCGTATACTATGTTAAACTCTTTTTTTATCAATCAGCCGGGAGAAATTCGGGGGGTATTAGAGTTTTCCCCCCAGCGCTATGTATATAAAGGACTATGGGTCTCAGGGATAGGATTGCTTTTAATTTGCGGCTATTTGGCTTTTGCCGGGATTGCTTCATTGAAAAATAAAGATTTATTAAAAAGAGATGGTAAGTGATAAAGTGTTAGTTTCAATAATTATCCCGACTTTTAATTCTCAAAGTGTAATAGAGAAATGCCTGAATTCTCTAAAGCGGCAGACTTACCGCCATTTGGAAATTATTGTCGTAGATAATTATAGCAATGATGCCACCAGAAAAATTGCTTCAAGATATGGCAGTCTCTATAGTAAAGGTTCTGAGCGGTGTACCCAGCGTAATTTTGGTGCTACTAAGGCGAAAGGGGAATTTTTATTTTTCATAGATTCAGACATGGAATTGGAATCTACTGTAGTCGAAGAATGTGTGAACGAAGCCGTAGAAAAAAATACAGATGCTATTATTGTTCCGGAGGTTTCTGTGGGAGAAGGATTTTGGACAGACTGTAAGGCGTTAGAGCGGAGCTGTTATATTAACGACAGTTCAATCGAAGCCCCCAGATTTTTCAAGAAAAAAGCTTTTTTAAAACTTGGCGGTTATGATGAGAACTTAATTGCTGCTGAAGATTGGGATTTGTCACAAAGATTGAAAAAATCCGGTTTTTTAGTTTCACGGATTAATTCTTTAATCAAACACCATGAAGGAAAATTAAGTTTAAAGAAAACAATGATAAAGAAATACAGATACGGCATGACCATTTCTAGATATATAAGGAAACATAAGGAAGAATCAAAGCAGCAATTTGTTTTGATTCGACCCTGTTTCTTGAAAAGTTATAAGCGTTTATTTAAAAAGCCGGTGGTAACAGCGGGTATGGTTGTTATGAAAGCCTGTGAATTTGCGGCTGGATTATGGGGGATGTTTGTAAATAAATGTTTTCTCGGGAATAAAATAAAAAAATGAACGGACAGGTATGAAAAATATTTTAAATGTAAGCCCTTCTGAAGGTTTTCTGCATCGGTTAGCCTATTCAGCGGCTTTTGTGGCAGATGAAGACATAAAAGGGCAAAAGATTTTGGATATTGGCTGTGGTTTTGGCTGGTTTGAAGAAGAGGCAGTAAAGCGCGGCGCCAAGGAAATTGTCGGTATCGAAATATCAGAAAAAAATTTGAGTACAGCCAAAAAATCCATAATAAAAGATAATGTTGTTTTTCAGGTAGCCGGGGCAACAGCTTTGCCATTTAAAGAGGGGAGCTTTGATACGGTTGTTTTATGGGAAGTAATTGAGCACATACCTAAAAAAAATGAAAATAAGCTCTTTTCGGAAGTGAGAAGAATGTTGAAGGATAATGGGGTGTTTTATTTATCCTCACCTTGTAAAAATACCATAAGCAATATTTTTGACCCCGGGTGGTGGATAATAGGGCACCGGCATTATAATTCTGGAGATTTAGCCGGCTATGCCGAAGAGAATCATTTTGTGACGGAAAAATTTTCCATTCGAGGTGGGTGGTGGGAAATTTTCGGAATCTGGAATTTATATATTTCCAAATGGATTTTTAGAAGAAAGCCTTTCTTCGAAAAATTTCTGGCGAAAAAAATAGATATTGAGTACAATAAGAAAAAAGGCTTTAACGGTATTTTTTGTAGATTCAGGGCTGTCTGAGAAAAGCTGGCAGTTAATAACCCATAGGCCCTAATTTACGGTTTTTCCTGTAGTTAGCTATGGGGTAAAGAGGGAGGAAAAAATGAAGGTAATTATTCTTTGCGGAGGCCAGGGGACTCGTTTAAAAGAAGAAACCGAATTCCGCCCTAAACCGATGGTAGAGATAGGGGGAAGACCTATACTCTGGCATATTATGAAGATTTATGCCTTTTATGGCTTTACCGATTTTATAATTTGTACCGGGTATAAAGGCGAAATAATTAAAGAGTATTTCTTAAATTACGAAGCGATGAATAATGATTTTACGATTCGATTAGGTTACCCCAATCAGATTGAATTTCATAGCAATCACTCCGAGAAAAATTGGAATGTTACCATTGCTGACACCGGGGATGAGGCGATGACGGGGACTCGGATTAAACGGGTGGGAAGATATATTGATGGGGATGAATTTATGCTTACCTACGGTGACGGCTTAGCTGATGTTGATATAAAGAAATTGATAGAATTTCATCATTCTAAAGGGAAAATTGGTACCGTTACCGGAGTCCGTCCTTCGTCACGTTTTGGAGAGATTATATTCAAAGGTGACCAGGTTAAAGAATTCGCGGAAAAACCCCAATCATCAGAAGGCCATATAAGCGGTGGTTTCTTCGTGTTTAAGCGCAGTTTTTTAAATTATCTTTCTTCGGATGACAATTGTATTTTAGAAAAAGAGCCTTTAGAGAAGTTAACCAAGGAAGGGAATCTTAGTATGTATTCTCATTCTGGTTTCTGGCATTGTATGGATACATACCGTGATTATCTGTTTTTAAGAAAACTCTGGCAGAAAAACAAAGCGCCATGGAAGGTTTGGTAAAAATAACAGATGGGTAAAAAAATACTTCTAATTTCTCCGCCGCGGACAGGAACCTGGAATTCAGCGATATTTTCGGCTTGCGAGCCTTTAGGATTGGCCTATCTGGCGGCGGTGCTTGAGAAAAATAATTTTGAGGTTGAGATACTTGACTGTTTTATATTAGGGCAAAAAAATAAAGTGCCAAGAGGCAATTTTATAAGAATGGGTTTAAACGATGAAGATATAAAGCGGTATATAAAAAAAGCCCAGGCGGACATTGTCGGCATTACTAACATGTTTACTTCATTATCCCCTGATAGTCTGGAGGTTGCCCGGTTGGCTAAAGATGTTAATCCCGAATGTCTTGTTGTTATGGGCGGGGCACATGCGACAGTAGAATACGAATCAATCTTGAGGAATAAGAATGTTGATGTGGTAGTGCTGGGGGAGGGGGAGGAAACTTTTCTTGAGGTAGTGCAGAAATTTGCTAACAAGCAAAGTATTTCTGAAGTGAAGGGGATAGTGCTTAAACATCGCGGCACTGTTAAATGTAACCCTCCAAGAGAACCTGTTACTAACCTTGATGAATTGCCTTTCCCGGCCAGGCATAGTTTACCCATGGATTTATATTTTAAGGACCAACTGAAGACAACCTTTGGACTGGCCATGCGTTTCCCGGTGGCGATTATGATAACCAGCCGCGGCTGTCCCTATAATTGTATTTTCTGCAGTACTTCCAAGGTTTGGAAGAAATGGCGCCCCAGAGGGGTAAAAAGCATTGTTGACGAAATAGAACTTTTAATCAATGAATACGGGGTTAAAGAGGTTGCTTTTGAAGATGATAACTTTATCGTTGATAGGAAGAGGGTTGTTGCTATTTGTGATGAAATCCTGAAACGCAGGCTTAGTATAAAATGGACCGTTCCGGCCGGTATTTCTACCTGGATTATTGATAAAGAAACTTTAGCTAAAATGAAAAAAGCTGGATTTTACCGGGCTTGCTTCCCTGTAGAATCCGGCAGTAAAGAAACGTTGAAATTCATACGAAAACCGGTAAATTTAGAGAAAGTAAAAGAAATTATCGATTTTGCCAACAGGATTGGTTTATGGACAGCCGGAAACTTTATTTTCGGGTTCCCTGATGAGAAACCGGAAAGCGTAAATAAAACTCTTGAATTTGCGCAAAAATCAAATCTAGATGTGACTATTTTTTATGTAGCTCAACCTTATGCCGGTTCCGATTTATACTCTATTTATGAAAAAAGGGGCCTTTTGAAGTCTAATTCAGAAGGGGGCAGCAGCGTTGTGGATACCATCTACGATACGATGTATTATTCTTCTTCTGAATTATCAGATTTAAGGAGCAGGGCTAGCCAGGAATATTTAAGAAAAAGAGCACTTTTTTATTTAACACCCAAAGGTTTCTTATTAAACTTGTTACCCAAGATTAACTCCTACGAGAAATTCTGCTATTTTCTGAAAATAATTAAAATAGCTATACCGAATCTTCATTTTTCGCTAAGATTCCTGAAAAGAAAACAATCTAAAGAATCGGGGAAAATTAAAACTTAAGGATAAATTTCAAATGAGAAAAAATAGCTTGCGTTTTTGGAAAAACAAGAAAGTCCTAATAACGGGACACGAAGGCTTTCTGGGTTCGCATCTTACCGGAGAATTGCGTAAATTTGGTGCCAAGATTATCGGGCTTGATATTGCCAAGCAAAGAAAAGATTCTATTTTTAAAGATGGGAAGGCGAAAATAGGAAGCATTAGGGGGGATGTGGCTAATTTGGCCCTGGTTCGCAAGGTGATAGAACTATATAAACCTGAAATTATCTTTCACCTTGCCGCTCAAGCTATAGTCGGTGAGGCTGTCAATAAACCAATTAGGACTTTTAAATCAAATATAGAGGGGACCTGGAATATTCTGGAAGCCTCAAGAGGTAAAAGATTTATTGAGGGCATTGTTTTAGCTTCGAGTGATAAAGCTTACGGCTCACATAAGAAGCTTCCTTACAAAGAGGAGATGCCGCTAAAAGGGGTGTATCCTTACGATGTTTCGAAAAGCTGCGCAGATTTGCTGGCCTATAGCTATTTTAAAACTTACCAGGTGCCGGTATGTGTGACAAGATGCGGTAATATATTCGGGCCTGGCGATTTGCATTTTTCAAGAATAGTGCCTGAGGCTATAAGGAGCGTTATAAAGAATGACGGGTTCGTGATAAGGAGCGATGGTAAATTTACAAGAGACTATATATATGTCGAGGAGGTTGTCCGGGGTTATATTCTGCTTGCCGAGAGAATGAGGCGATTAAAACTTTTCGGCCAATCTTTTAATTTTAGTAAAGGGAAACCTCTTACTGTCTTGGAGCTTTTCAGGAAAATAACTAAAATCTCCGGCACCTATAGTTTAAAGCCTAAAATTCTTAATAAAGTAAAGTGCGAAATAAAACATCAATACCTGTCGTCTAAAAAAGCACAGAAAATCCTTAGCTGGAAAGCTAATCTTACTTTAGATAACGGTTTTAGGAAAACGATGGAATGGTATAAGGACTATTTCGATAATAGCGGAGGTAAAAGGAGAAGAAGCTTAAAAGAAGGGAAGAAGAAAATTTAGCAATACGATTACTGTCTTAGATAATGTGGGAAACAAATTATAAATGATTAACAATAAGAAGATTTTAATAACCGGAGCGACAGGTTTTGTCGGCAGCTGTCTTGCGCACCGTTTAGTTGAAACGGGATGTGAATTACATTTGACAGTTCGTGCCGAGTCAAACCTTTGGCGGATTAAAAATATTTTGGATAAAGTTAATCTGCACAATTTAGATTTAAGGAATAAAAATAACGTAGAAAGTGTTGTTACCAGCCTAAAGCCCAAAGTAATATATCATTGCGCCACTTATGGCGGATATTATACTCAGAGTGATGCTAAAAAGATTTTGGGGACCAATATCACCGGGATTGTTAACTTATTAAACGCTTGTGCAAAAGCTGGGTTTGATTGTTTTGTCAATACGGGAAGTTCATCTGAATATGGGATAAAGAACGGTCCGATAAAAGAATCAGATACACTTGAGCCGGTTAGTTCTTACGGTGCGGCTAAAACTTCATCTACCCTTTTTTGTCAATCTGTGTTTCGAAGGAATCAGCTGCCAATAGTTAACTTAAGGCTTTTTTCGCCCTATGGATATTATGAGGCGGCTCGCCGTTTGATACCATCGGTAATTATATCCTGCCTGTCCGGGAAAGATGTAAAACTTTCCTCTCCAGATTCAGTAAGAGATTTTGTATTTATTGAAGATGTAGTTGATGCCTACCTTAAAGTTACAGAGATAATAAGTAAGGCGAAGGGGGAAATATTTAATATCGGCAGCGGCAGGCAGTATTCAGTGGGAGAAGTCGTTTCAAAAATCATTGAGTTGACAGGGGGTAAGATTAAACCAGAGTGGAAAACTATGCCAAATCCGCGTATAGAGCCGGCTGTTTGGATTGCGGATATTTCAAAAGCAAAAGATATTTTGAAATGGCAGCCAGAATATACTTTAGAACGAGGATTAAAAAATACTGTAAAATGGTTTAAGGAAAACGTTTTTCTATATAGGGAAACAGTAAACGAGGTTAAAGCATGAAATTATCAAATTATGTTATTGATTTTCTTGCTTCAGAAGGTATAACCCATGTTTTTGAAATTGGCGGCGGGGCCATAACACATTTACTCGATTCCATGTACGAGAGAAAAGATATCTCGGCTGTATCTATGCATCACGAAATGGCCGCGGCCATTGCTGCAGAGGGCTACTCCCGAGTCAGCGGAAATATAGGGATAGCTATGGCGACAAGCGGCCCCGGGGCAACGAATTTAATAACCGGTATAGGAAGTTGTTTTTTCGATTCTATCCCATGTTTATTTATAACCGGGCAGGTAAATACTTATGAATTTAAATTTGACCGCCCTGTCAGACAGGTGGGGTTTCAAGAGACAGATATTGTGAATATAGTGAGGCCTATTGTTAAAGACGCTGTGCTTGTTACGGAGCCCAAAAAAATCAGATATTATCTTGAAAAAGCTGTAAGTATAGCAAAATCCGGTCGTCCCGGTCCGGTATTGCTGGATATCCCTATGAATGTCCAGCGGGCCGACATTAACCCAGAATCCCTGGAATCTTTCTATAAAGGGACTGCTAATAAATCAGTTAATGGAGTTAATGATGCAGTAGTTAAGCAGATTGCGCAGTTGATAAAGGCATCTTCCCGTCCGGTTGTTTTGGCCGGAGGCGGAATAAGATTATCGAAGGGGCAGGATGAGCTTTTGAAATTTGTTAGTAAAACGGGCATACCAGTTGTTACTTCTTTGATGGGACTGGATTCGTTCCCGCATAATAACTCATTATTCAGCGGAATGATAGGTTCATATGGGAACCGTTATGCTAATTTAACAGTTGCGAATTCCGACTTGGTTTTAGCCCTGGGGACAAGATTGGATACCAGGCAGACGGGGACAAAACCAGAAACTTTTGCCAGAGAGGCAAAGATTATTCATGTAGATATAGATATGTTTGAGTTAAACAGTAAAGTTAAAGCAGATGTTTCTGTAAATTGCGACGTTAAAAGATTTTTGGGTATTTTGAATAATTACATCAATAGCCGCAAAAAAAATAAGAGGCAATCATGGGGAAAGATAATAAGGAGATATAAAGACCGCTATCCGTCATATAGAGCCCCAGCCAGTGATATCATAGAGCCTAATTTCTTTATGCATAAACTATCCGAATTTATTCCGGAAAATGCGATAATTTGCGTAGATGTCGGCCAGAGCCAGATGTGGGCGGCTCAATCGTTGGAAGTGAAAAAATCCCAGAGATTTCTTACCCAGGGAGGGATGGGTTCAATGGGTTCGGCTTTGGCAATGGGGATTGGAGCTTCCTTCGCCAATCCGGATAAGGTTGTTGTTGTTATATCTGGCGACGGGGGATTTCAATTGAATATTCAAGAGCTTCAGACATTGCGTTATCATAACCTGCCTATCAAAGTAATATTGTTAAATAATTGCTGTTACGGGATGGTAAAACAATTTCAGGAGCAGTATTTCAATAGCAGGTTTCAATCGACGGTTATTGGATATAGCTGCCCGAATTTTCAGGATGTGGTCGCCGCTTATAAAATACCGGGGATAAAAATCACCCGCTATACGGATATGGTCAAAGCGGTTCAAAAACTTTTTAGCGGTATGGAACCGATGTTTCTTGAAGCGAACATCAACCCAGAGGCTAAAGTTATGCCGAAATTGTCTGTTAATAAACCAGTAGAAGACCAAGACCCGCCTTTGCCGCGTGATGAGCTAAAATCAAATATGCTTATAGACCTTTTGCCGGATGATGGAGAAAAATGAAAACAGAAAAGCGGCTTAGAAAGGAAATTCTCAGGAAAGTTAAGGAGCTTCACGGGTTAGAAAAAAGGCAGGGGAGATTTGTGCCCGGGCGGACAAACATTAGCTACGCCGGCCGTGTTTATGATGAAAAAGAAATATGTTCATTAGTTGATTCTGCTCTAGATTTCTGGTTAACGGCGGGGAGATACAGCCAGGAATTCGAAAAAAAACTTGCGGAATTTTTAGGAGTGAAATATTGCCTGTTAGTGAATTCCGGCTCATCGGCCAATCTTCTGGCTATATCAGCTTTAACCTCACCCGAACTTGGGAAGAGGAGATTAGAGCCCGGGGATGAGGTTATTACCACCGCTTGCGGTTTCCCGACGACACTCAATCCAATAATTCAAAATAATTTACTGCCGGTTTTTGTAGATATAGAGCTAGAAACATATAATATTGATGTAAAAAAAATTGAGAAGGCAATTTCTAAAAAGACCAAAGCAATCTTTATTGCCCATACATTAGGCAACCCGGCAAATTTAGAGAAAATTATAAAAATTGCAAAAAAATACAATCTTTGGCTCTGTGAAGACAATTGCGACAGTTTAGGGTCGAAGTACAAAGGCAGATACACCGGAAGTTTCGGCCATATTTCCACCTGCAGTTTCTATCCGGCGCATCATATGAGTTGTTCTAAAACTACTCCAATTCCATATTTAAATGAGAAAGGGAAATGGCAGTTAGATAAAATTGAGAAAATATACGAAGAATATGCCGATAAACCTAATAAGATAAGGGTACTTTCATTTAGCAGAAATAACAAAGTAGAATGGTCTATACCATCGGCAGTTTTGAGGCACAAGCTCGGTACAAAAAAAATGTTAAGAATAGTATGCCAACATGGGAGAGAGGTTGAAGTAACGGAAGATCATAGCGTCTTTGTTTTAGATAAAAATACAGCGAAAGTTATTCCCAAATTTGCCAAGGATATAAAAGAGGATGATTATATTGTCGCAACCAATAAAATTTCTCAACCTAGCCAAACAGAATATATAGATATCTTGAGTTATTTTAAGGATAAAGATGCTTATGTTTCGAATTTTTCGCACTCAAATCTTAGATATGTAAAAAATGCTGACTACAGATGGCAGTTTAAGATAAGAAATTCACTACCTATTAAATATCTACGGGAATACAATTCACAAACAGAGAAATTAACGGTTGGAATTTTACAATCAAATAAGATACCGGTTCATATTCCGATCAATAGAGAATTATGCCGCCTTATAGGGTACTTTATTGCTGAAGGGTCTTATCAAAATGGAATAGTATTTTCCTTTAATGCCAAAGAAAAAGATTTAATAAAAGATGTGGAGAGAATCGTGAAGTCAGTTTTTGGTCTCTCAACTTCTGTAACAAGAATTAAAAACACAGCCGTAAATGTCGAAGTTAATTCGAAGAATGTAGAAAAAGTCTTTAAAGATATTTTTGGAATCAAAGGTGGAGCTCGCAAAAAAAGGATTCCTTGGTTTATTTATCACTCTAATGAAAGCTGCATACACTCTTTTATCTATGGGTATACAAGGGGAGACGGGTCTGTTAGAAAAATGAAAGACAATATAAACCGTATAGATGTTACAAGTGTTTCAAAAAAGTTATTGAACGATTTCCAATATCTTTTATCCATGGTGAGCATTAGTGCTTCTTTTTATAGGAGAAATGTTGCAGGAAAGAAAAAAATTGGGAAGATTGAAACGACTGGGAAAGAAAATTATTCTTTGTGTTTCAGTGGATATGTTTATAAGGACAAAACAATTGTAAAACAAAATACAAAAGATAGAAATAATGTTTCGGTCCAGATACCGTTGTTATCCAAATTTCGAAAATACATTTGTGTCGGCAAAAAACAAAAGATAATATCTAAAAACAGATTAAAGGAGTATCTTAAATCTAATAAAGAATTATATTCGTTGGTTACAGGCGAGATTTGCTTTTTAAAAATTAGAAGTATAAAAGAAATCTCTTATGGTAATAATGAATATGTTTACGATATTTCAGTCCCGGGAAAAGAGAACTTCTATGGTGGATTTCTTGGTATATTCTTACACAATACAATGGGCGAAGGCGGAGCAGTTTTAACCAGTGATCCTCTGTTGAGAAAGATAATACTTTCATTCAGGGATTGGGGCAGGGATTGCTGGTGTGAACCGGGGCATGATAATACCTGCGGCAGAAGATTTTCTCAGCAGCACGGGAAACTCCCCTTTGGCTATGACCATAAATATGTCTATTCGCATATTGGCTATAATTTAAAAGTTACGGATATGCAGGCAGCAATTGGAGTTGCCCAGTTGAAAAAACTTAATGGGTTTATTAAAGCAAGGAAGGAAAATTTCTGGTTTCTTTACAAAAACTTAAGAAAATACGGGGAATATTTTATTTTACCTCAAGCGGCAAACCAATCTGAAGCGAGTTGGTTCGGCTTCCCGATTCTAATTAAGAAAAATGCGCCGTTTAACCGAGGGGAAATCGTTCGTCATTTAGAAAAAAATAAAATTGCGACACGAATGCTTTTTGGGGGGAATTTAACAAAACAGCCGGCTTATAAAAATATAAAAAGCAGGGTTTTCGGTGAATTAAATAATACGGATTTTGTTATGAATAATCTTTTCTGGATTGGTGTCTACCCGGCACTGACAAAACCAATGCTTAATTTTGTTATAAAGTGTTTTAAAAACTTTTTTGAAAAAAAACCTGTAAAATAAGGAGACTTTTAATATAAAGGAAATATGCGTATTGGAATGGATGTGCGGGTTTTAAGCTTTGGCGAAACGGGCTTCAGCCGCTATATCAATAATCTCTTGAAACATTTAGTTGAGTTAGACAGAGAAAACACCTATACCCTTTATTTGAATCGGTCCCAAAGGATTGAGGCAATTGAAGGGAATAATAATTTCTTGGTAAGGGTAATTAATGGCCCTTTCCTGATTTATAAATCCCTGCTTCTGCCGTTTTATCTCTGGAGAGACAAAATTGAAATTTTTCACTCAATGACACATGATTTGCCGCCTTTTGTTTTTTGTAAAAAGATAATTACATTCTATGATTTGAATGTTGAATTTCTAAGGCGATTATATATTCCCAAGCTGCGGCTGTTATCCTATTTTAGGATATCCAGGCTTTCAGCTCGTTTTGCCGATAAAATAATTGCTATTTCTACTAATACAAAAACTGATTTGGTGAAATTATATAAAGTCCCGGCAGAGAAAATACAAGTGATCCTTCTGGCGGCGGAAGAAACCTTCCGGCCGGAGAATAAAGAATCAGCCAGGGGAAAAATCAAAAAAAATTTCGGAATTCAACCCCCATTTATTCTTTATGTCGGACAGATTAGGGTTCAGAAAAATGTCCCCCGGCTCTTAGACGCTTTCAAAAAAATAAAAGAGAAGGGGTTCCCGCATAGATTAGTCTTAGTCGGCAGCCATAACACGGGGAGCGAATTTTATGACCTTGCTTCAGAGATTGAAAAACGCGGGTTAAAGGACGAAGTAATTCACATTTCTAATTGTAACAGGACCGAGGATTTAGCTTCATTTTATAATGCGGCCGATTTATTTACCTACCTTTCTTTATATGAAGGCTTTGGACTTCCGGTTCTTGAAGCGATGGCCTGCGGGACAGCGGTTGTGGCTTCTCGAGTTGCCTCAATTCCCGAAGTGGCCGGAGGCGCCGGTATTTTAATAAATCCCTATAATGTAGATGAAATAGCGCAAACTCTATATCGGGTTTTGAAAGACAATGATTTGCGGAACGAATTAATCGATAAAGGACTAAAAAGGGTAACAAAATTCTCCTGGCTAAGAACTGCCCAGGAGACTTTATCCTTATATAAAAAATGTTGAACTGTTTATGACATTGTCACCGGCTATATTTGATTTTCCCCTGTTTGATGAATGCATTATTTCAGGATGTTTGCTTAAGCAATATCTGTCAGTTCAGGAAATTTGCAGCATTTTTAAAAAGATGATATAATGATAAGCTTCAAGCGTTTTTTAATGTTGTGAACAGCAGTATTTAAAAACCATTTAAGGAGGTAAATATGTCAGTGATTAACTTGTATGTATCGTTAAAAGACCGGTGTGTCAATAAATTTTTTAAAAATAAGAAGTTTAAAATTCTTTTCGGACCGGCTAAGGGGCTAACCTGGCTCAATGACAGCCGGCCCTACCTTACCTATAACCTGGGCTTGTGGGAACATCGGAAACAATTTGCTATGAAGAAGCATGTAAGCAAAGGTATGGTTGCTTACGATGTGGGTGCTTTTCATGGATACTATAGCCTGGTCCTTTCACAGTTGGTAGGTAAAGAGGGCTTGGTTTATTCCTTCGAACCGGCCAGGGAAAACTTCGAGTTTCTAAAAGATGTTGTTGCTTTAAACAATCTGAATAATGTTCAGTTAAATCAGAAAGCGGTTGGCGGCCAGGATGGAGAAGTATATTGTAACCTTGATAAATCCAATCCTATGGCCGGGTGTATCTATGACTCCTCTGAAGAAGGATATAAGGTTGAAATTACTACTATGAATTCTTTTGCTTTAAACGGCAAGAATAAAAAGCCAGATGTGGTAAAAATGGATATTGAGGGGTTTGAATTCGATGCCCTTAAAGCAATGGATAAAGTTATTGATTTATGCCATCCGATTTTTTTTATTGATGTACATAATGCCGAAAACCATTCCCGGTGCATAAAATTTCTGAAAGAACGCGGCTATGAAATAGAGATTTTACATGAAAGAGGGTTTGAAAACGGAGCTTTTCTAAGCGATGTATTGGCTTTTGTCAAGAAAAACTAAAATTCTTAAAAAATTCCGAAAGTGTCCTATTGGGACTGAAAGACAATGAGTAAAATAGATGTTCTGGCTTATAAATTTGACGTGGACAATACAGACTCATTTAATGAAGATATTATTGCCTACAGCCCCAATTCTATCATAGTTAACTGGAATTTGAATAAGATGTGGGTTCAATATAAACCGGATAATATCAAATTTAAAAAGATGGCGGTTAATTTCTTTAACATCCGAAATCAACGCGTGAGGTATTTCTTTTCGCCTTTAAGATTTATGGCGCAGTGTATCCAAATAACGAAACACTTCATTCTATTCTGCTGGAAATTCAGGCCAAAGATTTTTATTGTGGAAAACTATTTAGAAGGAATGATTGCCGGAATCATACGGAAATTTAATTTAGCCGATAAGACTATATACTTGCCAGCCGACTGGTATGCCGGCTGCAGATATAAAAAATTGTTATCTAAATTAGCCAATAACGTAATTTTCCCTTACATTGACTATTTTGCCTGTAAACTCAACGATGTGGTAGTTGACCGCCAGGGGGGCAGGATAACCGAAAGCCGCAATAAATATTGGGGACGGGTTATACCAACCACAAAAAGACAGTTGATTCAGCCGCTTCGAATCCAGGCAATCAATACTTGTTTAGACAAAAAAAGGCCGAATATCTGTTTTATCGGAGAAATGAGGGAAGATTCGGGGTTAGATATCGCTATTAAATCCTTGGGAAAACTGCGAATGAATGGGGATTTCATCCTGAAAATTATCGGCTACAAGAGAATAGCTTATGAATACTTTATGAAATTGGCCGGGCAATATAAAGTAAGGCCCTATGTTAAATTTTTAGGTTTTGTGGAAAGGAAGGATTTCGGCGAGGTTTTGTCGGATTGTTTTTGCGGGATAAACGTTTTAACCAATATGAATAGCTATTCGACTGCCGGTTATCCGGCAAAAGTAACCTATTATTTTCAATATTTAGTGCCGGTCATCGTAAGCCAAGGTCTTGCGGAATTCGCACTCCAAAATATCGAAGATAATGAATTAGGACTGGTGATTAAGCCTGATGAAGATAACTTTGTCGAGGCAGTATTAAAAATTTATTCCGAACAGGCCCGTTACCGGAGAAACATCATGGATTACATAAAGTCTTCGCCTAAAAGCGGCATAATAGACATTTTGAAAGACGAAAAATTATAGGGGAAAATCATGAAAAAAATTAAAAGTGTTTTAATTACCGGTATTACCGGTTTTGTCGGCAGCCACCTGGCTGATTATATTCTTGGAAATAATCCTGAAGTTAAAATCTTAGGTTTGGTGCGCTGGAGGTCTCCTAAAGATAATATAAAGGGTGTACTTGGTAAGGTTCAGCTTTCTCACGGAGACCTATTGGACATGCCTTCTTTAAGGACAGTTTTAAGTACTTATAGGCCGGATGTTATTTTCCATTTAGCCGCTCAGTCATATGTTGATTTTAGCTTTCGAGCCCCCATGGCGACATTAGAGGCAAATGTAATTGGGACGGCAAATCTTTTGGAATCAGTGAAAGAGCTGAAAATAGAGAGCGGATACGATCCGGTTATCCACATTTGCTCCTCATCAGAGGTTTACGGTCAGGTCAAAGAGGATGAGGTGCCTATAAAAGAGGATAATCCCTTTCGCCCGGCTTCTCCTTATGCGGTGAGCAAAGTGGGTGAAGATATGTTGGGGCTCCAATATTGGCTTTCTTGGAAGATAAAAACCATAAGAACAAGGATGTTTACGCATACCGGCGAACGCCGGGGTGAAGTTTTTGTGGTTTCTGCCTTTGCCAAGCAGATTGCCGCTATTGAAGCCGGATTGGCGCCGGCAAAAGTTAAGGTAGGAAATTTAGAAAGTGTTCGGACATTTTTGGATGTAAAGGATGCGGTTAAGGCCTATTGGCTCTTGGTAAATAAATGCCAGCCGGGTGAGGTCTATAATATCGGCGGGATTGAGACAATGACCGTCGGTGAAATGTTAAATCGATTGCTCAAGTTTTCGAAAATGAAGGATATATCGGTTGAGGTTGACCCGGCCAGGTTAAGGCCTTCCGATGTAACCCTGCAGATTCCCTCCATTGATAAATTTGCCAGCTTAACCGGTTGGAAGCCGACGATTAAATTTGAAAAGACTCTGGAGGATACTTTAAATTACTGGAGGGACTATTATAGACGAATGTGACCTATTTGATTATCCGAGGGTTGCAATTTTTAAAAAGAATTAGAGAGGTAGGAAATTATGGATAATTTAAACTCGAAGCTTTATAAAAGCCTTTATTTGATTAGAAAGGCCGAAGACAAAATCATCGCACATTATAATGAAGATGAGATGAAAACACCGATGCATATGTCTATGGGTGCCGAGGCGATTGCTTCAGGTGTTTGTGCTGCCTTAAAAGAAAAAGACCAGGTTTTTGGAACCTACCGGTCTCACGCCATATATCTGGCCAAAACAGGTGATATCGATAATTTTTTTGCCGAGATGTACGGTAAGGAAACCTCTCTTTTAAAAGGGAAAGGCGGTTCGATGCATCTGTGTGCTCCGGATTCTGGTTTTATGGGAACATCAGCGATTGTCGGCAGCGCCATTCCGGTTGCCGTAGGAGCGGCTTTTGCCAATAAAAGAGAGGAAAACGGCAAAAATGTTGCGGTATTTTTTGGCGACGGGGCAACTGATGAAGGTGTCTTCTGGGAAAGCTTGAATATTGCCTGTTTCATGAAATTACCCATTTTATTCATCTGCGAAGATAATGAATTGGCGGTGCATACCCCTGTTTCTCAAAGGCACGGTTATGACTCTCTTACCGAGATTGTTTCGAAATTCAACTGCCGGGTATTTAAAGAGAAAAGTACCGATGTAGAAATTATTTATAAACTCTCCCGCAAAGCCATTGATTTGATGGAGGAAAAATCAATGCCTTGCTTCCTTCATTTAAAGTATTACCGCTATCTGGAGCATGTTGGCATAAACAAGGATTTTGACGCTGGTTACCGCTCCAAAAATGACTTTGACAAATGGTATAAGGCGGATCCGATAAAATTGCAGAGAGATAAATTAGTGCGAAATGGGTTTAAAGAAGATAAGATAACAAGTATCGAAACTGAAATTAACAGTAAGATTAATGAAGCGGTCGCTAAGGCTAAGAAAGCGACATTTACCGGAGAATCTGAATTATACGAAGGGGTATTTTAATGAAAAAAATGACTTATTGCCAGGCTTTGAGGGAAGCGATGTTTCAAGAGATGGAAAGGGATCCTAATGTTTTTGTCTACGGAATAGGTGTTCCGGACCATAAAGGGATATTTGGGACTACCCTGGGGTTGGCAGAAAGATTCGGCAAGGAACGTTGTTTCGATACGCCTCTTTCCGAAGATGGTATGACCGGATTTGGCTTAGGTGCGGCTATTAATGGAATGAGGCCGATTCACATTCATATCCGAGTAGATTTCCTCCTTTTAGCTATGAATCAGTTAGCGAATATGGTTTCATGCTACCGCTATACCTCCTGCGGAAAATTAAAAGTTCCTATGGTTATAAGGGCGGTTATCGGCCGGGGTTGGGGCCAGGGTTCGCAGCATAGTAAAAGTATGTTGTCTGTTTTTGCCCATATTCCGGGGTTAAAGGTTGTTGTGCCAACCACCCCGAAAGATGCCAAAGGATTACTTATTTCAGCGATAAGGGATGATAACCCGGTGATAGTTATAGAGCACCGCTGGCTTTATTGGCAGGAAGGAGAGGTTCCCGATGGAGATTTTACCATACCTTTAGAAGAGGCCAATATTTTACACCCGGGTAAAGATGTAACCGTTGTGGCTACCTCATGGTTGAATGTTGAAGCCCTTAAGGCAGCTGAAATTCTAAATAGAAGAGGCGTAAGCATCGAAATAATCGACCCCAGGACCATAGCTCCGTTTAATGATAGAATTATTATCCAATCGGTGAATAAAACCGGCCGGTGTATTGTTGCCGATAACGATTGGCTGCATTGCGGCTTTAGTGCCGAGGTGGCCGCCCGGGTGGCTAAGGGTTCATTTGGAAAATTAAAATGCCCGATAGAGAGGATAGGGTTTGCCCCGACACCCTGCCCGACGGTAAGGCATTTGGAAAATGAATTTTATCCTAATGCAGTTAAGATTATCCGTACCGTTGAGAAAATGATGAAATTAAGCCCGGCAGATTTATCAAAAGAAGAGTTTTACAGCCACGAGAAAAGATTTAAAGGGCCGTTTTAAAAAGAGGAATAAATTATGGGTGAGGTGACAATAGAGGGTTTTGCCCGTTCCTTTGGAACGAACAAAGAAGATATTCCCTCGGAGTGCAAGCAATTAATTAAAGAAAACAACTTTAGATATAAGGTGCTTGCCGGAAAAAAACGGGATAAAGTTATTTTGGATGTCCTTAAAAAAATTGCATCTGACCGGCAGGTTATCGGGGCAAAAGAAAGACAGGCCGTTTGGGAAAAAGGATGGATGGAAAATCTCGATGAATTTATAAAAAGCGGTTATGATTTAAACAAATTGGTTCCAAAATTTATCAGGCCTAATCAGGTGATAAGGCTGAATCAAAATTATATAGAGCCGGTTAGCGCCAGCTTTGAATGCGATTATTTTTCAGTTTTTCGGCTTTGGCTTTTCAAAAAATATTTCGAGAGTTTTGAACACATCTATGAATTCGGCTGTGGCACAGGTTTTAATCTGGTGACGCTGGCCCGGATGTATCCTAAAAAACATTTATATGGCCTTGATTTTGTCCAGTCCTCACGCGATTTAATTAATAAAATCGGCAAAAAATATAAGTGGAAACTAACCGGCCATATCTTCGATATGTTAAAACCGGATGAAAATTTTAAAATAAAGGAGAATAGTGTTGTTTTTACCATTGGCGCTATAGAGCAGTTAGCCAGTAAAGTCGAATTATTTCTGCAATTTCTTTTAAATAGTTCTCCGGGGTTATGTCTGCATGTTGAGCCGACTATTGAGTTATATGACCAAAATAACCTTATTGATTACCTGGCAGTGAGATTCCATAGGAAAAGAGGCTATACGGAAAACTTCTTAACCAGGTTGAAGGAGTTGGAGGCGAAAGGGAAAATCGAAATTTTAAAGGTTAAAAGACTTTTTTTTGGAAGTTTATATATGGAGGGATATTCCTGTATTATCTGGAAGATAAAGAAACGATAAAAAAGGGGTGATTTTTTATGGATTTAGGGATTAAAGGGAAGTATGCACTGGTTACCGGAGGCAGCCACGGAATAGGGCGAAGCATTGCTCTAGCCCTGGCCGATGAAGGATGCAATGTAGCCATTTGTGCCCGGGAGAAAGAACGTTTAGATAAGGTAGTGGGGGAGCTTAAGGCAAAGGGTGTCGAAAGTATCGGTATACCTGCCGATGTGCTGAGCCCAGAGGATATCGAGCGGGTGATGAAAACTATTAACGATACCTGGGGGGCGATTCATATTTTGGTAAATAATGCCGGAGGCGGCGGAAGATGGGGAAGTGAAACCTTTGAGAAAACATCTGATGAGGTCTGGAGGGATGTTTATAATAAAAATGCTTTAGCCGCGGCCCGGTTTACGATGAAAGCCATTCCATTTATGAAAAAGCAAAAATGGGGCCGGGTGGTTACAATTACTTCTATATACGGACGGGAAGGTGGCGGGCGGCCCTGGTTTAATATGGCAAAGAGCGCGGAAATCAGCCTGATGAAAACACTGGCGATGAATTTTGATTTGGTAAGAAGCGGCATTACCTTTAATAGCATTGCCCCGGGGGCTGTTATGATTCCAGATACTGGCTGGGAAAAGGAAAGGAAAGAAGACCCGGAATGGTTTAAAAAATATGTTTCCCAGCTTCCGCTTGGCCGTCTGGGTAGCCCTGAGGAAGTAGCTAGTGTTGTTCTATTTGTCTGTTCAAAAGAGGCGAGTTTACTTAACGGGGCATCAATCCCGGTGGATGGGTCAGAAGGCAGGAGTTTTTGAAAAATGATAAAAGAGGATGTTTTAAAAAGTTTTAGAGGCAGAAACGTTTTGGTCACCGGTGGTACCGGTATGATCGGGAGACAGATCGTGGATATTTTGTGTGATGCCGGGGCAAAAGTTAAAATAGTCTCTTTAGATAACATAAAAATAAACGATAAAGCCGAGCATGTTCTTGGAGACCTGACTAATTTTGGGTTTTGTAAAAGAGAGACAAAAGGCATAGATTTTATTTTTCATGTAGCCGGGATAAAAGGTTCGATAGAGGTTACCAAGACAAAACCGGCGAGTTTTTTTGTTCCGTTATTAATGTTTAATACCAACGTATTAGAAGCTTCGCGGGTTAACAAAGTTAAAAAGGTTGTCTACACAAGTTCCATTGGTGCATATTCAAGCGCTGAAGTTTTTAAAGAGACCGAGAATCTTGAGGGCCCTCCGATGGATATGTTCCCCGGATGGGCAAAAAGAATGGCGGAGCTGCAGATTCAAGCCTATAAAGTTCAATATGGCTTAAACAATTTCTCGATTGTCCGGCCCTGCAATGTCTACGGCCCCGGAGATAATTTTGACCCAAATAACGCTATGGTCATTCCTTCTTTAATGTACAGGATATACCGTAAAGAAGACCCGGTTTTAATCTGGGGGGATGGCACGGCCATACGAGATTTTGCTTACAGCCGGGATGTTGCCGAAGGGGTAATCTTAGCCCTTTATCATGGAACAAATTCAAGTTTCGTGAATTTGGGAAGCGGGAAAGGTTATTCTATTAAAGAGTTGGTTGAGACGCTTAGAAGTTTTCTTTCTTTTAATTATAGATTCGATACGACTAAACCTTCAGGGTTTCCCAGAAGGGTTATGGATATAACCTTAGCCAGGAAATTAATTGGTTATAGCCCGAAGACTTCTTTAGTGGATGGATTAAAAGAAACCTGGGATTGGTTTATAAATAATCAGGATGAGTATTTAAAAAGGAAAAATTACTTTAAGGAAAAGGGGCTTTAAATGATAGAGATATGCAAGACAAACCTGGGAGGGGTTTTATTGATTAAACCCACTTTTTTTGAGGATCACCGCGGCTATTATTTGGAATTATATAACGAGAAATTATATAAGTCAAAAGGAGTAGAGGTTGATTTTGTGGAAGACGACATCTCTATTGCCACCAGAGGAGTAATTAAAGGAATACACGGCGATGCTGTAACCTGGAAGCTAATATCCTGCCTGCACGGAGAATTCCAACTGGCGGTCATAAACTATAATAGGGAATCAAAGGACTTTGGTAAATGGCAGTCGTTTGTTTTATCGGATGCCAATAAACACCAGGTGCTTGTTCCCCCCAAGCATGGCAATGGACACCTATGTTTAAGCGAAAAATCTATTTTTCACTATAAACAGTCTGCTTACTATGATCCCGCCAGGCAGTTTACGATAAAATGGAATGACCCTAGATTCAATATTCAGTGGCCGATTAAAAATCCAATTTTGTCAAAAAGAGATGGCGCCTAAAAATTTCATTTTGGGGAAATGCTTTATATTACTTCCTTGTGTTCAAAAAAAGAGAGAATAGATGAGGCTATCAAGGAGCTGGCCCAGTTAGGCTTTAAAAATATTGAACTTACCGGAAAAACAAAATTTTACAGTGGTCTCAAAAAAGATTTATTTGATTTAAAAAATAAATACCAGCTAAATTTCCTTATTCATAATTATTTTCCTCCCCAGGCCGATGAGTTTGTGCTGAATCTTGCTTCTGAAGATGCTGCCTTGAAAGAAAAAACTTTAACTTTAATAAAAGAGGCAGTTGGCCTTCTAAGGGAATTTGAAGTAGAATTATACAGCATCCATCCGGGATTTAGGAAGGATTTATCTCCCAAATTACAAGATGGATTTTTTGCTAATAAGACTGAAACCTTTACTCGCAGGGAAAATTTCTACCAAATGTTGGATTTTGTCGTGAAGGAAATTGTCCCTGAGGGCTTTAGAATTGCTGTGGAGAATCTTTGCCCGAAGGCATCTACTGATTTATATTCTTTTGTCAGTAGTCCACGAGATATCGAAGAATTTTTAGGTTTTTTTCAGGATAAACCCAATATAGGGATTCTGCTAGACTTCGGGCATTTAAATGTTACTTCTAATTATCTGAATTTTGACAAAGCTAAAATAGCCAAGGAGCTATTTCTTAAATATAAAGACCGAATATTTGAAGTGCATCTGTCAGAAAATGACGGCTATAAGGATTCCCATAATATTTCTTCCATTGATTCCTGGCAGATAGAACTTTTAGCGAAAAATAAAGAGGCGATACGGGATATCCCAATTGTTCTGGAGTGGCATTATGCCGCCGGTCCGTCGGCCTATAGAAATTTTGAAGCGATTAAAAATAAATTAGGTTTTTGATTTAAAACGGGGAGGAACTAGTATGTTTGAAATGTACAAAAATAAGAAAATTCTGGTTGCCGGCGGAGCTGGTTTTGTCGGGACAAATCTAATAAAAAAACTTCTTCTTTTTGATTTTGATATTCGGGCCACAATGTATAGGAAAAAGCCAGCCATTGTAAAGAGGAAGGTCGAATATGTAAGATGTGATTTGACTAAAAAAGAAGACTGTCAGAAGGTGTCCAAAGACGTGGATTATGTTTTTATGTGCGCGGCCAATACCTCCGGGGCGGCGGTTATGGAGAAAACGCCGCTGGTGCATGTTACACCTAATGTCCTGATGAACACATTATTGTTAGAAGCCGCTTATGAAGCAGGGGTTAAAAAGTTTTTGTTTATTAGCAGTAATACGGTGTATCCAGTAACGGAGCATCCGGTAAAAGAAGAGGAGATGATGCAGGGAGAGTTGTTTGAGAAGTATTTCTGTGTTGGTTGGATGAAAAGATTTACAGAAATTCTTTGCCAGATGTATGCAGAAAAAATAAAAAAACCGATGAAAACGATTGTTGTAAGACCCGCAAATATATACGGGCCGTATGACGATTTTAAGTGGGAAACCTCTCATGTGATCCCGGCCTTGATACGTAAAGTGGTAGAAAGGCAGGCACCTCTTGAAGTATGGGGTGACGGCACTGATATAAAAGAATTCATCTATATTGATGATTTTATCGAAGGGGTGCTGTTGGCAATGGAAAAAATTGAGGAATTTAGCCCTATTAATATAGCGGCCGGCAGGCCAATCAGTATAAAAGAGGCTCTCCAGAGTATACTTAAAGCCGGTGATTATAAAGATGCAGAAATTATTTTTGATACTTCTAAACCGACAATGATTTCCAAACGTTTAATTGATACTTCTAAAGCAAAGAAGCTTCTGGGATTCGAAGCAAAAATTTCGTTTGAAGAAGGCATAAAAAGAACTATCGATTGGTATAAAGGGACAGTTAAAAATAAAACTTAAAGGGAGATTATAGAAATGATTATTAGCCGAACACCTTTTCGCATATCTTTTTTTGGCGGGGGAACGGATTATCCTGATTGGTACCGGGAACATTCCGGGGCAGTTTTATCTACCAGTATTGATAAGTATTGCTATATCAGTTGCCGTCTCCTGCCTCCCTTTTTTGATTATAGATACCGAATTGTCTATACTCAACGGGAAGAGGCTAATAAAATATCTGAAATTGAACATCCGGCAGTAAGGGAAACCCTTAATTTTTTAAAAGAAAAGCAGGGCTTACATATACATCATGACGGAGATTTACCGGCCAGGACCGGACTTGGTTCTAGTTCCACATTTACCGTCGGACTGCTTAATGCGCTTTATGCCTTGAGAGGAAAGATGATTTCTAAAAAGCAGCTGACTCTGGACGCCATTCATATAGAGCAGGATTTGATTAAAGAGCATGTTGGTTCGCAGGATCAGACTATTGCCGCTTTTGGCGGATTTAATAAAATTGAATTCACCAGGGATAATATCGAAGTTCATCCCATAACCCTGGAAGGCAGCAAAATAGATTTTTTTCAGAGGCATATAATGATGTATTTTACCGGTTTTTCCAGAATTTCATCAGAGGTAGCCAAACATCAGATCAAAGCCATACCGGATAAACGGAAGGAATTAAAAACAATGTATGAAATGGTGAAAGAGGCGGTGAATATACTTAATAACAATCATCAGTCTTTCGATGCTTTTGGGAAACTTTTGCATGAAAGCTGGAAGCTAAAGAGGAGTTTGACCGATAAGATATCTACCTCATCTATAGACCAGATATATGAGGCAGCCAGAAGCTCAGGTGCTTTAGGTGGAAAACTACTGGGTGCCGGGGGCGGCGGTTTTATGGTCTTTTTTGTAAGGCCCGAACTTCAGACGAAAATTAGGGAAAAACTAAATAAATTGCTTTATGTCCCTGTCAGGTTTGAACGGCTGGGAAGTCAGATAGTTTATTACCGGCCTGACTACAATTTTTGATTCATATATGGATAGCCGATTGCAAAGTATAGATGTAGTTATCCTCTGCGGAGGGTTAGGAAAAAGATTAAGACCGGTGGTGGATGGCCGCCCAAAATCCATGGCTGATGTTAATCGCCGTCCTTTTTTAAATGTTCTGTTGCAATATATAAATTCTTATGGATTTAAAAGGGCTGTTTTATGCACCGGTTATATGGGCGGAATAATTAGAGAATATTATCAAAAAAACTCAACTTCCTTAAAGATAGTATATTCTGAAGAAAAAGAGCCATTAGGTACCGGCGGTGCGCTGAAAAAATCAGAGCCCTTGATAAAAAGCAAAACTTTTTTAGTTATGAACGGCGATTCTTTTTGTCCAATCGATTTTTCAAAGTTTATCGAATTTCATTTAATGCAAAAGGCGTTGGTTTCGATAGCTTTGACAAGCGTAAAACAAGGCCGGAATTCCGGAAAAGTGAGATTAGATAATAATAATCGAATAGCTAGTTTTGAAGAAAAAGCTGAATTAAAAGGAAGGCAATACAGCAGCGTCGGCATTTATCTAATGGAAAAACGGATTTTTTCTTTGATGGGAAAAAGGGAAAAATTTTCCCTGGAATATGATTTTTTTCCAGATTTAATTGAGCACGGATATTATGGATATATCACAGAGGAGAATTTACTAGATATTGGAACACCTGAAGAGTATAAAAAAGCACAAAATTTTTTCAAAAATAAGCCTGAGTTGTTGTAAATATGGTGAAGAGGAATATATTATTTGTTAACTCACAAGGTGGGTATTCTACGGAACTTAATATTTGGGTATATTGCCTTTTTTTAAAATTGTACTTAAAGAAACCAACTATACTTGAAGGCTTATATTGAACAAGGGAATAGCTATGGGACAAAAAGCAACTATAAGCGCATTGGTAGTTACTTATAATGCAGAAAGGTTTATTCGGGGTTGTTTAGAGTCTGTTAAAGGCTGGGTAGATGAGATTATTATTGTGGATATGTTTAGTAGAGATAAAACCATAGAAATAGCCAGGCGATACACAGATAAGATAATTCAATCTGAAGAAGAAAGCCATGAGCTGAGGTCAAATATCGGTATTGATAATGCAAAATCCGATTGGATTTTGAAGGTTAATGCGACAGAAAGAATTAGTCTTAAACTGAAGGGTGAAATCATTGAGGTAATTAACAGTAATGAAAAATATGTTGGCTATTATATGCCAAGAAAGAGTTATGTAACCTGTGCTTTTATTGAAGAGAAGCCAGGGATATTGTATTTGTTTAAGAGGGTGGCGGGGAAATATTCTGATATTAGAGCTCATGCACCGATAGAGCTAAAGGGAAAAATAGGATATTTGAAAAATTTTAATATTCACTGGTCGAGTTTGAGTATTGAAGGAGGCATAGATAAATTAAATAGATATACATCAAGGGATGCCAAGAGAGTATTTGCCGGCAATCCAAATGCCTTTTGGTGGAGACGCCCCGTTTACAGAGTAAATATTTTTAATTTGTTATATCGGCCTTTAGCAGGTTTTTATATGTATTATTTTCAAGCAAAATTTTATCGGTATGGGATGCACGGATTTATTGAATCTATAATTGGTGGCTTTGTTTTTTTTGTGGAAATGGCTAAATTGTGGGAGTTCCAGTACAAAGAAAGACGCGGGATTAAAGATGAATTGTTGCCACTGGATGAATATAAAGAGGATATAAAGTTATAGAAACTAAATATTTTTAGTTTTTAAAAGAATGGCGTCGAATTTGCAGACTAGATTACCAGCAGGCATAAAAATATGAGAGAACAATCTCAATCGGAAAAAAGGACAGATTTATCCAGCAGAAAGGATTCATTTGAAACAATAATTTTATTCTTTTCTGTAGCACTTGTAATTTTACTTTATTGGCGTTGGTTTTTACCGGGAGCAATAACATGGGGTGATTGGTGTTATTACAGTAAAGGCTCTCTGTCCGATACTTTTGCCGGTTTATGGGCTGGCGGTTTGGGTGGGTACCAAATTGGCGGCGGTCCAGTTGGCCCGCTCGTAATGCTTAGTGGATTATTGTTTCATATTTTTAATTGGAGTTTTTCTATCATTGAGCGTTTAATTTATTTTTTTCCGCTTATATTATATTTAATATTTTCCCCCTGGTATTTAGCTCGTATTCTGGGATATCGTCGGATTGGGATTGCGGCGATGATAATAATATTCAATTTAAATACATATATTTTTCTCATTGCGGCGGTTACGACTATGGCTTTGGCTGTTGCCTTCGGACCGTTTGTATTGGCAACCTTCATTAGAGTAGTCAGGACACCACGTATTAGAGGAGCACTGCTATTTGCGCTTGCAATTACTATACAAATGATCTATGACATGCGGATTGCCTATGTTTTTGTTTGGTTATGTGGCTTGTATTTTGTTTATTCCGTTATAACTTCTTCATTTAAAGGAAATTTTAATCTGTGGAGAATTTGTAAAGTATTACTTTTAGCGGTGGCGGTAGTATTTTTATTCCATTCATATTGGATATTACCAGTTCTCTATAGCAATTTTTTAGGAATAACTGCCAGCGTTTTACCGGAAGGATCTACCGGTGCCGGATGGGTAAGAACATTGAGTTACTGGAATTTGTTACACGTTTTGGGATTACAGTTACCATGGTGGGGAGGAAAGGGTATAGTAAATCCACCTAGTCCACAGTTTTTATTACTGTCCATTATAGCTTTCAGTGTTTTTTTAATTCCTATTTCTAAACGGAAGCGAAAACAAGAAATTATATTTTTTGGACTTGCGGCACTGGTATTTTCCTTTTTGGCAAAGGGGAGTAAGCCTCCGTTTGGTGAAGTCTATATTTGGTTATTTCAGCATTTTCCGGGCTTTATTATGTTTCGAGAACCCGGTAAGTGGTGGTCTCCATTGATACTTTCTTATGCTGTCTTGATTGGCGGTTTAGCAGACCATCTGATAGCCCGTAAAAGCATAAATCGGTTTTTAAATTGGGTAAAAAGGCGCCTTAATATTTCTTCTCGTCTTGCTAAAGTAAGTTTAATTGTCGCAGCTATTATACTGTTTTTTGTCATTTTTCCTGTGCAACCAATAAATACCTTGCGCTATTCGGCAAACTTTGTCCCTTACCCGGTGCCGGAAGAATCTAACCACTTAGAACTCTTTTTGCATTCTAAACCCAATTTATTCCGTACATTATGGCTTCCTTTTCAGTATCGGTTCGGTTATTCTTCAAATCTACACCCAGCTCTGGACGGGGTATATCTAGGTCAAGCAATGCTGTCATCACTTCGCACAGGAGACTCAAGATATCCGTCCTTTATTTTCTCTTATTTAAGCAATTCGTCCAGCACTTGGATATTAGGTTTATTTTCCATTAGATATGTTATAGTGCCATCAGTTCCGGCGGATTCGCCAAATGCTATTTATTATTGGTATGGGCTTCCTCCTGAATATTATCATAATTTACTTGAAGAGATAGATGGAATTAATCCTGTGGACTTTAAAGGCAAATCTAAGATTTATGAAGTGCCAGATTCGCTTCCACTCCTCTATGTTCCTTCGGATAGCATTGCAGTTATAGGAGAGGATATTTGCTTTTTCCCGGCAATTGCCAGGGCCGAGATGCTTAAGAATGCGTCTCTATTTTTTTCAATGGATCAGATATCAGAAAAAACGGTTAAAAATATAAATGGCTCTATTTTCTGGGAGACTAACTGGTGGGATTTGGCGGTTGGATTATGCCAGAAAATAGAAGTCAGAGAATCCCCTCAAGCCCCTTTAGGGCAAGGGGATAGGCAAAAAGCAGAGTTTAAAGTAGAGAAAGCTGGAGATTATGAGATTTATATGGATGTAGAAAATTTAACGGGTCCTATACTTGACATAGGGATAGAAATTGATGGGAAAGAAACATTACTCGTTACTAGCTACCAGTTGCAGGTTTCAAGCCAAAGGTACATAAAACTTGGGGAAATGGGGTTTGAGGCAGGGAAACACGAAGCAAAATACAAAAATAAAATACAAAATCTAAAAATAATTTTAGTTCGCAGAGAGGAAAGAAAAAAAAAGGAAGAACTTATCCGGGGCATAACTCGGTTAGGAAATAAGTATTATAGTTTAAGGAAGGTAAGTAAAAGTGGGGAATTTTACATACCTCAAGAGTCTGATTATATCATTAAGGCGAAGGTGTCGCCATGTCTTTTCAGAAAAAAGAAGCCAATTGGGGTAGAATTTAGGTTTGATGGAGAAAAGGAGATAAAAAAGTGGTCCCTTCGCCCATTAAGGGTAACCTTTGATTATTCTATTAATGAAAATCGAGAATTAGTTATATCTTCATATTTTGATGGGGATAGTACGGAAGATGAATTTGTCCACATGTCAAATAAAAAGGTTAAGGTGGATCTTGAAAAATATCCTTATTTTGATTTAACGTACAGAATAGAAGACCCAGAAATCCAGACAATAGAGATAGTAGCCGGGATAGATTTTGATAGAGATGGTAAAGTTAACGAACATATTCGAGGAATATATCCAAAGCCGGTTTCGATATTCTGGGCTGATTTCAGTTATGACCTTCTTAGCAAAGCGAAGGCAAAATTCCCGGATGAAAAGTATTATGAGTTGGTGCATCTGGAGCTTTATCCCCATAAATTATGGAGAGTAGATTGTAGTAGCTCAGAGAAAAAAGGCGAATATAGATTTTGGATCAAAAATCTGAAATTTTACAATTATTCTCAAAAAGAGTTTCTTCAAGTTATTAAAGATGCTCTGGACCTAGATTTAAACTCAGAAGACGAGATTAAAAACTGGTCGATTGAAAGTAGGGATGAAGCTCGTATAGTAGAAATTGGTGGTAAGAAGGAAATAACCTTACCTAAGTTTTTAACATATTTCCAGATGTCGAGATCTATCGATAAGATAGATCTTAGGCAATTTCCTATGATTGAATTGGATTGTAAGGTTAAGGATGCCAGGCTTCAAAACATTGAGTTTATCCTTGGCTTAGATTTTGATGGAGACACGGTTGTTGATAAAAACATATTTCTAGACTACCTGCGTACTTCTAAAAACTGGGAGAAATTTCAGTTCGATGCTTATGAAATAATAAAGAATTTCTATCCAGATGAGAAGAAATACAATTTAATGCAGATAAAATTAGGATTGAAGAAATTCATAAGATCAAAGGAGGATTATCCTCTTTTTCTAAAAAGATTGCGGATTTATTCTTATTCCTTAGTTTCTCCTGTCGATGTTATATTCCATAGGCCGATGTTTATAGTAGATGGAGAAAAATTTGGAATTAAGGTAAAAATTAAGGATAAAAAGGATACAGAAAATTTATGGTTTGAAGAAATAGTGCATCTGAAGAAAGGGAAGCATTATTTAGGTAAGCTGGAAGATGATAGTTTCAAAGTGGACTGGTTGGTAACTGAATCAGACGGGGCAAGCAGACGCCAGACCCTCCCGAAGGACAGGTCAACGGGGCAGGTAGTACCCAGCCAAAAGCCAAAGATTATTTTTAAAAAGATAAATCGGACGAAATACGAGGTGAAAGTGAATAAAGCTGGAGAACCTTTCTGGTTGGTTTTTAATGAAAGTTTTCATAGGCAGTGGAAGCTATATTTAACTCATCCCGTAAAGCCACTTCGTGCTAACGGGACGGATAGCCCAAAGTCCAAAGCTCATAGTCAATTTGATGATATAGTGGCGGAATATCCGAAATTGGGAGTGAAAGAAGCCAAACATATAATGAAGTTTACTCCGCGAGATATTAAATATCTATTTCGAAAACCGTTAGACGCTGAGCACTGCTCAGCCAACAAGTATGCTAATGGCTGGTTGATAGATCCACAGGGTATGAATTTACCAGAGGATTTTAGTTTAGTTATCTTCTTCTTGCCTCAGGCACTTTTTTACCTGGGGTTACTGATATCTGGTTTCACCTTTGCCGGTTGTATAATGTATTTAGGATACGGCTGGAGAAAGATATAATGAATCATTGGTATAAAAAGCTCCGGCAGTATTTAAAGACAAATCCCGGTTCAGGATTTGTATTGGCCTTTATGTTTTTGTTAGTCATCTGTGTCTTCCTACTTATTTTTAAGTGGGAAAAGATGGCTGAGCAAATAGTCATTTGGGCATATCTATTTCTAGTTATGGGAATAGTTCTAAAGTTAATTCGGTTTTTAAAAGAACGGAAGAATTAGGATAACTTCTTATGCGATACTATAAAGGAGAAACACTTCAAGTATTTATTTCACCAGAGAATCCGTCAGAAGAAAAGGAGCTCCCAGAGGTTCAGCGGCGGATACTGTAAGGGAAGCTGTGCGGTGGAGGGCTTAGAGCCGCGTGATCGTTTAATTTTAAGCGGTCTGGAGGCAAATTATTTAATTATCCATAAACAAAGACAGAAAGAGGTAAATGTGTCGCTTACTAAATTATATGTAACAATTAAGGATTGTTCTATTAATAGGTTATTTAAGAATAAGAAGTTTAAAATTCTGTTTGGTCCGGCTAAAGGATTAATATGGATCAATGACCACCGTCCTTATTTAATGTATAATTTGGGTTTATGGGAACCCTACAAACAATTTGCCATGAAAAAGTATGTGAGCAAAGGTATGGTAGCTTACGATGTGGGTGCCTTTCATGGTTATTATACTATGGTTCTTTCACGATTGGTGGGTAAAGAGGGGTTTGTTTATTCTTTTGAACCGGCCAGAGAAAACTTTGAATTTCTTGAAAATGTCATTAACTTCAATCGCCTAACCAACGTGAAATTGAATCAAAAGGCGGTCGGTGGGAAAGACGGAGAGATTTATTGTACTTTTAATAAATCCAACCCTATGGCAGAGTGTATTTTTGAGCAGTCAGGAGAATATAAAGTTGAGATTACTACCCTGAATTCATTTGCCTTAAAGGATTTAAATAAAAAGCCAGATATAGTGAAAATGGATATTGAGGGTTTTGAATTCGATGCACTTAAGGCCATGGATAGAGTTATTGATTTATACCATCCTATGTTTTTTATCGATGTCCATAACGCTAAAAACCATTCCCGCTGCATAGCATTTTTAAAGGAGCATGGCTATACAGTAAAGGTTTTACATAAAAAACGATTTGAAAACGGAGCTTTTCTAAGTGATGTATTGGCTTTTCATGAACAACCCTAAAAGACTTTTTGTGACCATTTTCGGATATGTATTATTTACTGATTGAATAAAGGAATTTCTTGGGATGCATAAGGTAGATGTATTGGCTTATAAATTTGACGTGGATAACACGGATTCCTTCAATGAAGATATCATTTCCTATAGTCGTAATTCTATCATATTGAATTGGAGCCTTAAGAAAATCTGGGTTCAATATAAGCCTGCGAATATTGAATTTAAAAAAACAACTATGAATTTCTTTAACATTAGAGAGCAAAAGTGGCGATACTTTTTTTCACCCTTAATAACAATAGTATATGTTATTCAGGTGTTTAAATTTTTTCTGCCGATTTGCTGGAAGTTCAGGCCTAAAATTTTCGTCGTTGAGAATTTTGTAGAGGGGTTAATTGCCGGAATTATAAGAAAGTGTAATTTGGTTGATAAAACTATATATTTGCCAGCCGATTGGTTCGCAGGCCATAAATATAAAAAGCTGCTGTCTAATATAGCTAATAATTTACTTTTTCCATGTGTTGATTATTGGGCCTGTAAACTTAATGATGTGGTGATTGATCGTCAGGGTTTTGATATAACTGAAATGCGGAATAAATATTGGGGCATGAAAATACCTACAACAAAAAGGCAGTTTATTCAACAGCTCCGAATTCAAACAACTAATATTTGCATCGATAAAAAAAGACCAAATATTTGTTTTATCGGAGAAGTAAGAAAAGATTCGGGATTGGATATCGCCATTAAATCGTTAGGCAACATTCTAAAGCACCAAAACATAATTTTAAAAGTTATCGGACATAAAAGGCTGTATTATGACTATTTTATAAATTTATCCAAGGAGTATGACGTCACCCGATATGTTAAATTTTTGGGTTTTGTTGAAAGAAAGGATTTTAACCAGGTTTTATCTGATTGTTTTTGCGGGATAAATATTTTATCGAATTTGAATAGCTATTCAACTGTTGGTTGTCCTGCAAAAATAACCTATTATCTTCAATATTTGTTACCTGTGATTGTCACAGAAGGTATCGGAGAACGTATGCTATTAGATATTAGGAATAACAAATTAGGGCTTATTATTAGACCAACTGAGGATGAATTTGTTGAAGCAGTATTAAAAATTTATAACGACCAGAATTTTTATAGAAAGAATATAGTAAGTTATATAAAATCTTTTCCTAAAACTGGTATAATAGATTTTTTAAGAGATGAGGACCTTAAAAGCAAACAATGAGAGGAATCAATTACGTTTTGATAGCAGGCACTACTGGATTTGCGGGTAACTGGCTTACTGATTATATCGTAAAACAGCTCAAAGATTATTTTCCAAGATTAATAAGTGATATAATTCCAGAAGATGATTCAAATTGGAGAAGGCGTAAAAGATGTAATGAGTTGATATTAGTGAAATAAGGATGCGGCCAATAAAAGTGGAATATCTATAAGGAAAATAAACTGACTCGAGGTATAAAATGAGCGCATTTTTCAAAAAGAAGAAAATTATAGTAACTGGAGCTACAGGATTTCTTGGGACAAATACTTTGCTAAGACTTAAAGCTTTACCTAGTATTAATGTGAGAGCTGTATATCATACCAAAGAACCACACAT
>Ga0180433_10001064_pt1 | contig 46473 bp, 43 predicted proteins | sample SS_ome_8_FD_132980 | JGI IMG/M metagenome (GOLD analysis project Ga0180433, IMG submission 132980) | Hypersaline lake sediment archaeal communities from the Salton Sea, California, USA - SS_1_D_1 metaG | ecosystem: Environmental > Aquatic > Non-marine Saline and Alkaline > Hypersaline >...
CCCTCAGCTTCGTTACCAATTAAGAGCGCCAGCTGCCCCTCTTTTTTGATTTGATCGATAGCAATGCCCTCCAAATCCGCAACATAGCGAATTTCTGTTTTTATCGCTTTTTCCAAAGCATGATAATCACCCCGTTGCCATTTAAGTTTAAAGACAGCTCCACAGGAGGCGCGGATCACCTTGTCATTAAATAGATCCACGCACTCTGGCAAAAGAAAGAGATTCTTAAAGCCAAACGCACACGCACTGCGAATCAAAGTCCCCATATTTCCAGGATCCGAAATACGGTCTAGAACACAAATGTTTGAAGATGCGTCAAAGGGTTGGGAAGTGGGCATTTTAAATTCTGCCGCCACGCCATCAAAGGTGGCCTGTCCCGCAATTTTTTTAAAGAGGGGAGGGCTCACCCTAAAAAGATGCTCTCTAGATAGATTTTTTGGCACGCGCTCGTGCATTGTAATGTATCGTTTAATCTCGAGCACTTCTAGTAGCTCACCCACAATTTTTTCACCAAAGACCAAAACACTCTGTAGCTGCTCGCGCATTTTTTTCGAGGTGCGAATTTTGGCCAGTTGCACAATGGTTGGGTTGTTTGCAGAGTGTATCATTTTCAATCGACTATATAATCTATTTTTAGTATTTCTGGGTGGTATGTTTTCTTTTAGAAAATCTCTTGGTTTCCGACTGTTAGGAATTAGCATCATTTTACTTGCTTTGCCGCTTTTAGTGGACTCTTTTATTTTGATGCAAAGCAGGTACCGCCATGCATTTACCGATGCCAAGCAAAAATTGATCGATAGTGCCCATTTAAGAGAGTTTGAATTGCAACAAATTGAGCCTGTGGGAGAGACCTTTTTGTCTCTGATGCAAGAGCACCTCAATCTAACAACAGAGTTTCCAACAAAAGAGAATAAAATACTCAATCAAGATTTAGCAGAGTTTGCTGACATTGGTAATTTTTATGGGGCCATGGTGGTAAAAATTACTGAGGATAACGAATTTGTGGTTGTGGCGGCCAATCGAGAACAATTTATTGGTAAAAACTATACCAATTTTTTTAATTTAATCAATTTATCCTCTTTAAAGGATGAAAAAGGGGGCGTGCTGAACCGTATTTCTTATGATCCGGTCACATTGGAGCCCTTTTTTCTGGTTGCCCAGCCTGTATTTGTAAAAGATCAAAAAGAGCCAGCGGGTTTTTTAGTGTTGACCGACTCCAATAATATGGGCAATAAACTCGAATCGATTTTAGCTCCAGATATCCACCAATACCCGATCCATTTTGCCCTGCTTTTGCCCTCAACCATTGTTTTTGCTGCAAGTGACCCCTCTCTACAGTTTCACTATTTCTCACCACTTACAGAAAAATTTAAGGAGATTTTTTTACAAGAGGAACCCTTTGCAAAGGCGCTTTTACCAGATGGTCCGATCAACATCTCGCGTATTGATGACAAACAAAAATTTATCGAATTTAAGTGGAATGGTAGAAAACAAATTGGCCTGATCTCAGAACTTCCTAAATCAGATTTTCTGCTCTTAGATTATGTGGCCAGGGCGGATATCTATTCAAACCCTCTCAGAGAATATGCGGATATTTATGTGATCTACCTTGCAATTTTGGTTGTAGGAACTCTCGTTGCCTATGCGTTAACACGGCGCATGACCCAGCCTATTTTCAACTTACTTGGGGTGATGCAGAAAATTCAGAAAGGAGAGTTGGAGACACGTTACTCATCTGATGTTGTTGGTTTTGAGATCAATGAATTGGGTTTTATCTTTAATGATATGGTTGACTCCCTGATCGAGAGCAAACGCAGCACGGAACAAGAGCGCGTAGAAAAAGAGATGCTAGCGCGCGAATTAAAAGTGGGCCAGCAGGTGCAGCGCAGTCTATTGCCTGAAAAAATGCCTCCCTTTGAAGGAATAGAATTGGCCGAGGTCTATATTCCCGCCATTGAGGTAGGAGGGGATTTCTTTGATTGCTTTGAGACCGAAATCAATGGCAAAAAACGGTTAATGTTAGCCATCGCAGATGCCTCTGGCAAGGGAGTACAAGCCTGTTTTTACTCGTTGGGTGTACGGAGTATCCTACGAACCTATGCCAACCACTTTGATGATGTGGGTGTGGCCATGCAAAAAACCAATATGCTTTTTTGTCAGGATACAGGTGATACAGGGATGTTTATTACTGTATTGATGGCAGCCTATGACCCCGAAACCAGACAATTGAACTACTTCTCTTGTGGTCATAATCCACTTTTTGTTTGCCGCAGCAATGGAATCGTTGAAGTACTCAATGTCCAAGGTGCCGCCATGGGGCTTGTGGTGGGCGACCCCCAACCAGCCGATACCATACCCTTAAACGAGGGTGATCTTGTCCTCTTTTATACAGATGGTGTTACCGAGGCGCATGATATAGAAAATCAGCTCTTTGGAGAGGATCGGGTGATGGAGTTTTTACGAGCAAACCGAGAGCTCTCTTCGCGAGAAATCGCAACAAAGTTGGTCGAAGAGATTACCATATTTGTAGGCGTGGCCCCGCAGCATGATGATATTACACTAATGGTGATGAAGGTAAAATGATAAAAAAATCGTTTCCTCTACGCATTTTGATGATTAGCTTTCTGGTTTTGGCGCTGCCGCTATTGGTCGATTCATTTATTGTGTTTCAAAGCTCCTATGCAGAAGCAATTGCTAAGGTTAAAAGAAATTTGCAGGAAATTGCTACTTTCAAGGGATTTCAGTTGGCCGAGGCCAAGCCCATTTCTCAGAAGATCCTAAAAGCTGTTGATCACATTATCGCTGCCGAGCGCAAAGCAAATCCCGAGGTCTCTTTGGACAAGGTCTTAGAAAATATCGCGGAGGCAGCACCTGAGTTTGAGTTTTCAATTTTACATAATAGTAAAAATAATTTATACAAGGCGGTTGCCTCCAATAAGGCCAATTTGATTGGAGATATTTACGAAAGCTATCACCAATTCCCTTCTATTTTTGAAGATGGTTCAGGAGCTTTTCTTCGTTATATTTACGATCCTGCAAGTGGTGCCTATCTCCCCTATATTTTTGTGGCTCGCGTGATCGAGCCAGTCGAAAAGGGGGAAGAGCAAAAGGTATTGTTATTGGCAACCTTTGCCATCACTTCAACCTTAAAAGAGGTACTCGACTTTTCAAAGTTCTCCGGCGGACCCTATACTATAAGTATTGTGCACAGATCAGGCATTGTTTTTGCCTCCAGCAACCCCGAGATGATAGGGCAGTACTTTAAGCCAATTAATAAAGAGCGCTATCAAGAGCTTAAAGACAGAAACAATCTATCTACTTTGCATATTGCTGATGCGCCTCTGACGGTCATTCAAAGAAAAAATTCTGATTTTTTTGAGTATATCTTTGATGGCAGCGTGCAACTGGCCTATACAAAATCGATTCCAAATATTTGGGGCGCGGTTGTAATTTCCTCGCCCAAGGCGCTTTTATTTGGTCGAGAGGTCCAGAAATTCTTTTTGCTCTACCTCTTTTACGCGATTATCCTATTAATAGGCGGCGGGGTAACCTTTTGGCTTACAGCGTGGCTCTCTCGTCCTTTGCGCGAGCTCTCTTTTGTGATGGGGGAGGTGAGTTTAGGTAATTTGGATGTGCGCTTTGAGCCGAGGCCTCTTGGCTATGAAATCAATTATTTAGGAACCTCGTTCAATGCTACTTTAAAGTCGATTTTGGACAATATTCAACGACTAGAAGATGAGCGCGTGCAGAAAATGACCTATCAAAGAGAGATTGCGCTGGGGCGTTCGGTACAAAATACATTGATTTCTGAAATTTCCTTGCCCACATCTGCGGTTGAAATGCAGGGGCGCTATCGATTTGCCCAGGAAGTTGGGGGTGATTTTTATGATTATGGCATGCTCTCTTCTGATTCTGAGAACAATGTCTTTATGGTGATCGCCGATTCTGTGGGAAAGGGGATCTCTGCTTGTCTTTACTCTCTTGCGGCAAGAAGCTTTATTCGTACCTACGCTACTCTATTGTCGGAAGTAGGCGAAATTTTATCTCATGCAAACAACGCCTTTTTAAAGGATACTGGAGAGACGGGGACCTTTATTGCCGTTCAGATGGGAGTCTACTCTCCCAAAACAGGGATCTTTTCTTACTATTCGTGTGGTCATACACCAGGGTTGGTTTTGCGAGAAGATGGTCAGATTGAAGAGTTGGTTCAGACAGGGGAGGCCATGGGAGTGGCAAAAAGTTCTGCTTATCGATCTCATGCCATAAAATTGCATGCCGGTGATAAGGTCCTTTTTTATACAGATGGCCTGCTGGAGAGTACAAATAGCCAGGGACAATTGTTTTCAAAAGAGCGTTTATATAAACTCTTGCAAGAGAAAAAGGGACAGAGCGCCAAAGAGTTAGTCGATGCCCTTTTATATGCATTTAATGAGTTTATGGAGGGTGCCATCGAGGAAGAGGAGATGACTCTTTTAGTAATGCGAGTGCTTTGATGCCCAACAATTTCTTGGATCAAATAGAGCAAATTCTTGTTGAAGAGTTTGTACAAATCAGCGAACAGATCGATGCGGGCAAGCTACAAGATAGCTTTTTATGGCGCTGCTTGCACCTGGGGCGCGCGCTTGCCTGCCACCTTGTTGATGAGACCGGAGTCAATAGCGAGGCTCTACAAGTGGCTCGCACCCATTTGCAAAAAAATAAATACTCGCTTGGTCCAGAGCGCCACCACGAAGCCTTTTTTCGCACCCACCTGTTGCAGATTTTAGACCTTTTTGCTACCCAATCCGCCTATACGGCGGCCTTAAGGCGGATTGAAAAACCCCATGCCAACCAGATTGCTGAGCGCTTAATTCGACAGTCGCTTCTATTGCCAGAAACGCATGTAGTACAAGATGTTGATGCCCGCAGGGCAGCACTTTCAGCCCTAATTGTTCCCTTAAGGCAAAATGTGGGATCTTGTTTTGCCACAGCACCTGCGATCTTGATACAGCAGGAAAATCCATTGCAGCTGCTTGCCGATTTGGAAGCCCTCTTTACCCAAGGTGCTTTAAGGCGTGTTGTGGGGGATGTTGAGTGCCGAGTGCCCTTGAGTCCAACCCCTGGTGTGGGCGACCTCTTGCGCCCGATCTTTTTTGCGGGCCTCTCCCAAGAACAGGGGGTGCAGCTGCTTTGCTCTCCCTCGCTGCAGACTTCTTTGCAGGCAGTAGGAATATCGAAAGAGCAAGTTGTGCCCCTTCTAAAAAAAAGTAAGGCGCTACATAAGTTAGATAATCAATTTGCCCATCTTTGTGTAGATAGCCTTTTGAGAGCTATTTTGCTCGCACACTTTGATCTCTCTAAAAAAGATCTCGATATCTATTTCAACCAAAAAAATAGCTTTTCTACCAAGAAAATTTTTGTGCAAACTCCCAGAACTAGAGGCAAAAATGTGCTCCAAATCGAGCGCTATTTAAAGGCATATCAGGCGGCAAAAAGGGCCTTTGTTGCGATGACAGACCATGCCTTGTTAAAGGCGTGGGAGTTTACGCTTGCCTCGATGTCGGAGTCCAAGGCAGATTTTGCCAAGTGGAATCTCACCATCTGTTTGGGGTTGGATCCAAAGGAGCCCGAGGGATTGGGGCAAAGGATACAAGTGCAAATCCAGGAAGATATCGATGCCATCAATCGTGAAATTGAGGAGGCGCAATCCAATTATGATCATATTTTTACACAGGCAAAATTTATTGAGGGCAGAATTGCCCGTGCGGCCTCAGATAGTGAAGCCAGTTGGCTGCAGGCAGATTATCGCGTCAAAAAACTAGAGCTTGAGCGTGTGCTAAAAAATCGCGATGAGATCTATGAAAAGGGGCACAAATTGCGCGAGCTCTTTTCTTTTATGCTCAATTTTTACTCGAACAAATTTCAGGAGTACTTTCAGGAGGTCTATGATGCGCAAATGCATGATCTTGTGCCGACACTCTACGATGATAGCCCTGCCGGCTTTCGGTTGCTCTATAAACATGGGCGCACCAATCCATCGATGTGGAGCTACATCTACTCCCTATCGGAGTTTCAGCAACATCTGGCGGCTTTTTTTACTGCAACCGAAATAGAGCTTTTTCATACCCATGAATTTGAATCGATCAAAGAGCAAATTACGCGTCTTGTGACCCTCTGTGTGCAGCAAGTCTCTGATCCCCTCTTTTTAGAGGCAGGTTTTCATCGCCTGAGTCGCGCCTACAAGGAGCCCCCGGTCCAAAAACCACTGGAGCAATTGGATCGCATCAAGCGCAAACCATGGGCCTATATTTCGGGGGGGACGATGACCACACTTCTTTCGTGCTACTTTGAAAATCCAAAGCAGATGGAGCAGCAGAGCCGTTGGGTAGAAAATGAAACCGAGCTGCTCGCTTTTTATTTAGATACCCTTCGGGATCTTCCCCTTAACACGCAAAAAAGATATCTGGAAGACCCTGGGGCCTCGATGTTGGCTTTTTCTCCGACCCACGCCTTTTTGTTAAAGCCGGGCTGGAAAAAGTTTGCGCAAGGGTGGCAAAGCTCACTCTACTCTTATACCTATATTCGGGATCAGTGGGTGCAACCTGCTAAACGCTTTAGTGCGCAACTCTTGTTAAATAGGGAGATGATGAGTGCAATCATTGCCTTTATTTTGCCAAAAATACCCACTGGATACCGCGCTCTTTTTCGCAAAAAATTGAGTCACTTTTCGCTCGCCTTGCACCCCTTTGAATTTCGAAAGGAGGTTGTGAAAATATTGGGCAATGAAAGATGGCTTTTAACAAACTTTGCCCTCTTGATTGAGGAGCTCGATTCTGCCTTATATACCCTATTACCCTTTTTTGACCGATCTGAGCTAGAGGAAAAAGTCTCTTGTATTCTTGCTGCCTTAGGGATTGGTCCAGTTAAACTGAGCGCAAAGGAGTTACCTGCCATCTTATCGGCCCAGGATTTACATGAGATTGTGGCAATTGAGTTGAGAAACATTGAGAATAGAGATCATTCGGCGACTTTTTGGCATCAAAAGATCTTACATGCGATGCAAAAGTTGGGGTACGCGATGCCCGAGCCTATTTTGTGTGCTGATACCAATTGGTCCAAAAGTTACTTTGGCTTTTGCGTAAGTCCTGCGACACTGCGCCTTGAGTTTTGGCGTTTTGATGCGATTGGTTTATCGGGACGTCCGATTTCTGCCTGGAAGCCCTACTTAGATGGCACAACGCGCCGCGAATGGGGCCTTCTCACCGACTCTCGGGAGTATGAAGCGCAGTCTTGATTGCGGAATAACCTCGTCTTTAGAATATTCTTGCAAAAATCCAGAAGTGTGTGGTTAACTCTTTCTTTTTGTCTACCAAAACACTCTGTAACTAATGAAACACATTTTAATTCTTTCTATTTTATTTTTTTCTACACACCTCTTTGCAGCAGAAGGGGATCTGGCAAGTGAGCTTGGCGATGAGCCAGTAATCGCTGCAGTTGATGACTTGGGCCCCGAGGGCGCAGGCTTTTTTGCAGAGACAGATTTTGGCCCAGATGAGGGTGGTTTTGTCGAATCCAGAATCCTTCGAAACTTTGTCGAAAGCCGTGGCCTCATCGAGTGCCGTGAAAAATCAGGCCAGCTGACACTCGCAGGTGATGTGCGTGCCCGTTGGATTTGTGCCGGAGAAAAGGTGGATGGCGATTCCGTAAGAGGCGCTAAAGGAGATGCGGCCGCTAACTTGTTTAAAAGTGAGGTCAATCTCTTTTTGGATTATGCCACCCCACAAGCATGGGTCACCACTAAGCTACGCTGGACCTCTATTGAGGGAAGAGATGGGGGTACTATATCAAAAGTCAATGTAGACCGTGCTTTTATAGGCTATGATATCTACCACTGTGGCAAGGAAGACTTTTATATTGAGATTGGGCGCAGTAACCTAGCCTATATGTTTGAATCTCAGGTTGAATTTTCTAGCGAATTTAGCGGGATCCACCTCTATTACACCAAGTGTTTCCCAGTGGTTGGAAATTTTGTGATCCATGGGGGCCCTTTTGTGATGGATAGTTTACACAACAACTATTGCTGGGTTGTGGAAGCTGGCATCAAAAAGTGGTATGGCACAGGCTTTGGTGCCAAGTATAGCATCATCGATTGGAGACGTCGTACTGCAACAAGCTACTTTGGTGGTAATCATAAAGATATTGATCCAGATGAGCTCTATGAGAACAATCCTCGTTACCGTTTTTTGGTTTCGCAAATGCTCTTTGTCTATGAAAAGCCGATCGATTTCTGCGGATGCAAGACCTTCTTTGGGTACGCAGCGGTGCTTGTAAATAGCGCTGCTAAAAAGCATGAGATCACCAATGATAAAAAGCTCAATGGCGCTTGGTACGTTGGTTTTACCTTGGGCAAACTCTGCAAGGCGTATGACTGGTCGATTGATATCAACTACCAGAGTGTGCAACTGCAAGCAGTTCCAGAGTTTGATTTGGCGGGGATTGGCCATGGAAATGCAGCTAATGCTTTCTTCTCGGATCTTCTCATAGCGCAATCGGGTCCTGGAAATGCCTTGGGCTTTACCAACTATAAGGGAGTTCAGGCCTCTTTGCTCTACGCGATGACCAACAGTTTGTCTTTGCGTATGCGCTTTGTGACAACGACTCCCTTAAATCGCGATATTATAGAGAAGCAGTTTAGGTTTAAGAGCAGCGATATGTCCGTCATCTACGCCTTCTAATAGAGGTTGTTGAGTAATTCAACTTTCTTTAATCTTTTGGCTAGATTTTGCCCTATTCGTCCGATCTGTCGCTCGCTGTACCACATGTACTATCTTCGCTCCAGATCGGCAAAATGGGGGAAAAAGGTTCAAAAAGTGATCAAAACTTGAATTACGCAACAACCCCCTTCTAATATATAGTCGATTCAATCTAAATTGAATCGACTATAGTTGGGGCAAGCAGATTGTCTTGATTTTTTGATGGAGGCAAATCCAACGTCAGCTTAAGAAGCCTTGTGTTTCTTGTGGATGGTCATTTGGGTAGTGGGGTCGAGGATATGAATCAGCGTCCCCTTTTGCCCTAAAGAACAATCAAAGATCCGGCGGTAATAATCAAAGTTGAGACCCTCTTTTTCTAAAATCACACGGAGATCGTTTTTTACCAGGCGCTCGACCTCCCTTCTACCAAGCCCATCCTCTTTTTTGATCTTTTTACGATCGCGCTCCTGCTCCTTCAACCTCTCCAGCAGCTGCTTCCTATATTGTATAACAATATTTACCACACTTCGGTTGGGCAGTAGACAGGCCAACAGCTCCTTATCCGCATAGAGTAAATTGATCTTCTTTCTATTATGTGCCCCCTTGGAGACTGGATTAAAACAGACGTAATCACAAAGAGAGGGATAACCATCGAGCAAAGAGGATCCCTGAATCATCTCATACAAAATCGCCTGCAGTCGCTCATCCCCCAGATCACATGTGGTTAGCTCATCTGTAAATCGAAGATTTTTTGTTTGCTCTCCCAGAGCGTTTAGTGCATCCAAAATGCGATACTCCGCTTGCGGCACACTTTCAAAAAAATCATGTCCCCCATAGAGACGGCGCATCAAACGAGCCGCCGTCTCCTTTAGAGAAAATGTTGGGGGAAATAGTTTTAAATCAGGCAAATGTAACACTGTATAGAGATTGAGTCTTGCATTGTTGGCAGGGCGCTTGCCCACCAATTTAAGAGATCCAATGTGCGCCTCTTTTTCGCCTGTTTGCCCGTAGATAACCTTGTCGTCACCATCCACCTCAGCAGCCTCGCCTACAAAAATCTCAAACTTTGCAGCAGCCTCCTCCGCAGCCATTTGTTGTGTCGAAGCAAGGTGACTCTTGTACAATTTTTGCTGAAAACCACTCTCTTTCATCTCCAAAATTTGTGTCGAAGTAAAAAGCGAGAGGATCATTAAAAAGGCAGTTGTAAAAAGCAGGGGGTACATTAACTTGCCTCCAGGGGATAGAAGATCGGATGGTCTAGATCGATGGTATATTCAGATGAAATAGCCTTTTTGCAGCTGCGCTCTAAGCTCAATTTCACCATAGCAGGAAGCGTTTCATACTCTTTTTCCCACACATGGTTTTTCCAGCCAGGCGCTGCTTTTTTTGTGCCCACTTTATCCGTTGAAACCGCAAGCTTTAGCAGGTCCGGTGGCGAGTAAAAAGTAAAGGATACCTTTTCTACTTTGTCCATTAATAGATAGGTTTCAGCCGGATCACCGCTAGGGGCCGAGAGGGACCAGATGGATAGATAAAGTCCCTCACTCCTTGGGTTGTGGTAGAGCTTGCCAATCACCTGGTGAGAAAGCGCAGGCACTGGATATGCACCCCTGTCAAAGGTAAAGAGGCAACTTGTATGATCCGAGGTGAAAAACCCCTCTTTTTCAAGAGTTGCCCCCAAAAAAATGGCAGAGAGCCTCTGGTCTAGGTAGCGCTCCTGGTAGACGCTTTGACGCTTGTGAAAGAGAGCACTTTTGGCCTGCGCATTGCGATGGCTCCAGAAAAAAAAGGTTCCAAGTAAAAGCCCAAGCAGTGACAAAGAGAGCATCATCTCAAGGAGTGTAAAGGAGCGTTTGGATCGTTTCATGAAAGCCCTCCACGCTCTTTGGTCTCAAGGTAGATAGGAAATGTATAGGTAAGATTTTTCTCATCATATTTGGAGGTAATCTCAACGCTTACCTCTAAAAAAAAGGCCTCTAGCCCACTACTCTTTAACCGTTTCACTTTTTGCTTGGTGATCGCCAATTTACCATAAGGAGTCTTCTTTTTGATCCCTTTTTTGAGCTGTTTCACAGAATAGCCCTGCTCAAAAAGGATCTCTTTTTCCTTTAAAAAAATCTGCTTTGCTTGCCGATAACTTTCAATTTCTTCTATTTGCGCATGCTGAGCCCGCTGGATTTTACTGTTTGGATAGAGCATCCAACTCCCCAAAAAGGCAATGAGTGTAAGGCAAATGAGTAGTTCCAAAAGTAGGTAGCAGCGTTTAGAAGATTTCATAGCTTTTGAGGGGGGTTGCAAATCCTGGTAAAATCACCTTTCGTCTCGATTTTTTGCCAATAAAGAGCAGCTCCTGTTGAGGACAACAGTCGAGGCCACTTTTAAAATGAATGACCTCTGGCGACAAAATACTTTTTATTTTGTCACAAACCAACTCTTGCTCCACTAAGCTTTGTAGCTCACTTGGAAAGTGGGCAGAGCTCTTTAGGTGCACAGAGAGCCCCTGCTCTTTTTGCTCGAGGGTAAGCCAAACATCGGTTTGAAAATCAATTGCAAGTTCTTGTGCAAACTCAATTTTTTTGCACACTCGATTGACCTGCTTTTCAAACGCTTGCGAGGCCAAAGCCGTGGGCAAGGAAAAACGCAGGGCCCCCAAAGAGATGGTAATCAGAAAAAAGACCACCAATACCTCAATCAAAGTAAATGATCGTCTACTTTTTCTTTTCATGCGCTTGTTGGTACTTATCTAATTTTTTGGAGGTCACATTGATGGTATCCCCTTTTAAAGCGACCTTAAATGTCTCCTTCCAGCCATCGCATATTAACTCCTTGCCTCCCTTTAAAACGAGGGGAGATCGGGAAATGACATTTTCCCAATCCTTGACAACCTCCGATAGAGATTGATCTCCTTGGACATACTCCATCATCAAGATATCCTTGATGCGCGAAATATTCTGCTCCGTCTTAAAGGCACGCCCCTTGTCCATACTCCCTGCCATATTAAAGGCAAGAGCCCCTGAGATTACGCCGATCAGTAAAATCACCACCATGATTTCAATCAGCGTCACGGCAAAGGTTTTTTTTCTCTTTTTTTTCATCTTCTCTTTCTCCCTACATAAAATGGTTGGTATCCGTTAGTGGAATAAGGACTGCTAACATGATCACACCCACGACCAATCCCATGACAAGTAGGATGATGGGTTGCGCTAGCTCCACTAAACGCGTTAATGTTTTATCTACTTCCTCTTCATAAATCTCAGCTACTTTATCAATCATTGGGCCAATCTTTCCACTCTCTTCTCCAATAAAGGCCATGCGCCCCAAAAGAGCGGGTAGATATTTGGAGGCTTTAAGCTCCTGACTCAAAGAAGAACCCTCGACAATTTTTTGCTTTGCCTGCTCAATCTCCTCGCGAATCTTAGGGTGAAAAAGGACCCCCTTGGCAATTTCCAGCGCATCAATCATGGCAACGCCACCCTGTAAAAGAGTAGCTAATGTGCGCGCGAGCCGCGCTGCCGAAACCTTTGCGACTATGGTGCGTAAAATAGGCAAAGAGAAGAGAGCGGATATCATTTTTTCACGCGCCTGGGGCCTCTTGAAATAGTAGGCCAGTGAGCCAAGGAGGGCTACAAGGCCCCCGGTAATATAAAACCAACCACCTCGAAGGGTGTGGCTGAGCCAAATGAGCGATTTTGTAAAGCGGTTGACACTCTCTTCATCTAGAATTGTCTCCATGGCTGGAATGACAAAGGTTAGCAAAGCTGTGATGACAACGATTGAAAAGAGGATAAGCAAAGTGGGGTAGATGAGTGCGCTTGTGAGTTTCTTTTTTAATTTTTGCTGTTTTTTGAGCAGGTGGGCGAGTTCTTTTAGCGTTTGATCTAAAATACCTACAGACTCGCCTGCGCGCACCATGGCAATATAGAGAGAAGAGAAGCTGTGGGGGAACTTTTTGAGGGCATCAGATAGAGAGGATCCCTCCTTGATCTGTTCACAGATAGAGAGGATGACAGGGTGGTATTTCTCATGGCGCAATTGCTCCTCTATTGAGACAAGGCTCTCATACAGGGGCATCTTGGCGCCTAAAAGCTCTGCTAGTTGTGTTGTAAAGGAGGTAAGGTGATCTGCCCGAAGCTCTTGCTTGGAGAAGGTAAACAAGCCACCTTTTTTTGCTTTGCAGAGCTTTGTCACGAGGATTTTTTGCGTGCGCAGCTTTGATTTGGCATCTTCCAAACTTTGTGCTTCAATTTGACCAGTTTGTTTTTTATGGCTGGAGTTGATCGCCTTATAAGAAAAAATAGGCATGGGATTTATGACTCCTCACCTTTTTTTCTAATGCGCAAAAGTTCCGAAAGGGTAGTGGTTCCAGTGCGTACAAGTTCGATTCCATGGGAGCGCAAAGAGATCATATTCTCTTGTAATGCAATTTTTCTTAGGATATTTACATCCGCCTTTTGCGCGATTTGTGAGCGCAGTTGATCATTGATGATCATCAATTCATAGACACCGCACCTTCCGCTGTAGCCCAAGCCAAAACACTTGGCACACCCTTTTCCGTGGTAGAGCTGCTTATTTTCAAGCTCACTGAATTTTAGCCCCAATTGTTCAAGCTCTGCCTTTTTCGGTTTATAGCCCTGCTTGCAGTGAGGACAAATGCGGCGCACCAGGCGTTGCGACAAAACACCCATGATGGTTGCCGAGAGCAGGTAGGGTTCGATGCCCATATCCATGAGCCGCGCAATCGTTGAGGGGGCATCATTGGTATGGAGCGTCGAAAAGACCAGGTGGCCGGTCAGAGAGGCTTGAATGGCAATCTCTGCGGTCTCATTGTCTCGGATCTCTCCAATCATCACAACATCTGGATCCTGGCGTAAAATATGGCGGAGGCCCGCTGCAAAAGGAAGACCTATTTTGGGTTGCACGGCGATTTGTGCAATTCCTTTTAATTTGTATTCAACCGGATCCTCGATTGTCATGATATTGATCTCTTCATTATAGAGCTCCCAAAGGGTGCTATAAAGAGTAGTTGTTTTTCCACTTCCTGTGGGGCCCGTAACCAAAATGATCCCCTCAGTGGATGAGATGATCTGTTTGTATTCTTGTAAAACGGTTGGCATGAGGCCAATTTGATCGAGCCCAAGGGATAGATTGCCCTTGTCTAAAATACGCAATACAATGCGCTCACCATGGGTTACGGGCACTGTTGAGACGCGGAAATCGATCTCCCGCTTTCCCATTTTAAGCTTAATGCGGCCATCTTGCGGCAGTCTATGCTCTGCAATATCTAGCTTTGCCAACACCTTAATGCGGGTAAGTAACTTTGCCTGATGCTCTCTTGGAGGCGTGTGTCTGGTTTGCAGGACTCCATCGATGCGATAGCGAATGTTAAGGTCATCTTCAAAGGGCTCAAAGTGAATATCTGAGGCTTTTTGGTCAATCGCTTCACTGAGCACCATATTGAGCAGTTGGACAATTGGCGCCTCATCTTTTACCTCAAGCAGATCATAGATTTGCTCCTGATTCCCGCTGCCCTTTTCTTTATCTAAAGTGGCTAAAAAATCAGAGACCTCACCCTCTTGTCTGTGATAAAAAATATCAATGGCTTGTAAAATCAGCTCTCTTTTTGCAAAAACAGCTTCCACCTCTTTATCGAGGAGCAAACGTGCCTCCTCTAGGGCATTGAGGTTCAGAGGATCAAATAGAGTAACTGTAATCTTCTCGTCACTTTCGGCAATGGGAACAAGCAGATGTTTGCGAGCAAAGGGGTAGTCAATTTGTTTGGCAAGGTGTTTAGGTAGCTCTGCAAAAATAATCGTTTGTACCTGTTGCATGCCAAGCTTGTGCGCAAGCGCTTCAAATTGGCTGTTTTGGTCCAAAGTTTTAGGATTTACCATCGTATTCACCTTGACTTTTGCGTACCGTTTGTCCCTCTTGGTGTCGACCAAAAAGAGCGGTGAGTGAATCCTGAAAGACTCTTTTTCGCTGCTTGTCCTTGGCAATATCGAGCTCCATCAAAAATTCGGGTAGATCGCCCGCTCGTTTTTGCAGTTGGGCAATTTTGATTTTTTCTGCATCTTCGATAGGATCCGAGATGATTTTTGGGGTAATGAAGATAAACATCTCAGTTGTATTTTCAGAGAGTTCCGTGGAGCTAAATAACTTGCCAAGACCTGGAATTTCACCTAAAAAGGGGATGCTATTTTTTTTGTCATCCTGATTTTTACGGCGCAATCCTCCCAAGATCACTGTTTGACCATCTCCAATACGCACATGGTTTTCAATGTGACGCCTGGTAACATCTGGTCGCCCATTGTTTCCGTCGCCACCTTTTTTTGTGGTGTCAAAGGTAATGTCGGTCTCCAAGGTAATAAATTGGTTGGTTAGATCACTTTCATCATCATCTATGTTGATCGTGGGTGTGATCTTCATAGTGATTCCATATTGGGCTCGATTGAAAATGCGATTATCTTTTTTATCGGAGCCCCCATCGATGGAAATCTCTTCTACAATGGCAAACGTTGCAGGTGTTTGGTTCATGGTTGTGACCGAGGGGCTCGCATTAATTTGCACATCATCTTGAGAAAGCAAAAAGTTGTAGGCCAGATCGTAGGCGGGGATGCCGCTTTCTTTTTTACGGTTGAGAAAAAACTTTAGGATGCCTCCATCAAAGCCAAGCCCAGAGCTCATTGTTTTGGCAGCATCGGCACCAATTTTGAGCAAATTGAGGCCAAATTTTTGTTCATTGCCCATCTTCTTTTCAAAGAGCAGAACTTCTATTTGGACCATCTTTTTAGGGACATCGAGCTTTTTGAGAAGCTGTTTAATTTTTCCAAGAGCATCCTGCTTTACAACCATCATAATGGCCCCTGTTTTGGGATCTACGATAAAGTTGTTTTGCCCATCAGCTGTTTTGTGATTAGACTTGAGCTTGGCTCCTGGATCGATTTTTGAAGGAGAGACAATCAAAGACTCTTTTTTCTCACCAGTTGCTTTTTTTGCTTCTGCGATTTTGGCATTGACCTGCTTATCTGTTACAGAGAGGGGGGTGTCGACTAAAAGGTCGTACACGCGGGCCAAAATGGAGGCAAGCTCCTCTGCATCCGAGTGTTTGGTGGTGTACCAAAAGAGTGTTTTTTCTTCGGGGTCTTCAATGTTTGCCTCTAGGTCATCGATCAGCTTGATGGCGCGATTGATTTCTGATTTTGTACCAGAAATTAAGAGCGATTGATTGATGCTAGCCAAGGGAGTCACCTGTAGGGAGAGCTCTTTACAGCTAGGGTCTGGGTTTTCAAAGGCCATCTCTAGGATAGAGGCCATCTCTTTTGCATCGATTTTATTGAGTTTGACCAGTTGTAGATCCTGGTTGCTTGTTTTGGACTCGACAAAACTATAGAGTTTAAAGAGCTCCTGGATCGTATCTACTGAGGCGATAATAAAGAGCCTTCCCCCAAATATTTTGGTTTGCGTTGTCTTCGGGTTGGAAAATTTGTTGAGAAAACGCAAGGTTTGGCGTGGATCACTTTGGTCATTCATGATAAAGCAGACACGCGTTTTGGGAGGCAAACAGGCCAGTTCATCCAGGGAATCTGTGATGATTTTGGGGCCGCAGTAATCCATCGCGGTAGAGTAGATTTGTCGCAGGTAGGGGTTGATCTCGCGCGTGGCAAGCCCATACTCGTCTAAAATGGTCTCAAGGCACTCTTGCCATGATTGGCGTGGGATAGGGAAATTAGATTGAATATTGAGGCGAATGGAGGCAATCTCTGGCGGCACTAGATAGATATATTGCGAATTGCTGTACTCGTTGACAAAATCACTCAGCAAGATCTCCGATGCATTCATTAGGGCATAGGGCTCCTGCGCGTCAGAGTGGGCAATTTCCCCTTGCCAGAGCTTTTGCACCTGCCGCATTTCTTGCTTTACCTCTGTAATTTGTGCGATAAGCTCTTGGTACTCTTCTTGCTCTGCACCCTTTTGGTAGAGAGCGGGCCCTTGACTATACAAGCTTGCAAGGTAGTCGCCCAGATCCTCTAGGGTCTGGTTTACCTGGTTGAGCGTTTGTCCCATCTCGCTGTCATCAGTGACGCCCTTGTTTGTTAATTGCGCCTTTTTTTCTGCAATCGTCTGTCCCTGCAGAGCAAAGGAGGAGAGTGTGATAAGGGTTATTAGAAAATAAAATGGTTTTTTATTCATAGAGATCACCTTCTGTGAAAGCTGGGAATGTTCCCTGTTTATTTTGTTCTAGTTCTACTGGAAAACTTGCAGTGCGAAGAGTATTGTAAAGTGTGCCAAGTAGATGTTGGCGCCCCTTTTCCTGCTTGAGTTTTCCTACTACAAAGAGGGGGCCGACAATCTTTTGATCAACAAATTCTTCGATTTGTTCTACTGTTTCAATCAGTTGCCAACCCTCTTGGGTCAGTACAAGCCAATCGTTGGGCCTTAAGGTCAACTTTTGCTTGCCGCACTCTACAGAAAAGCGTGCCCATGTTTTGGCCGCTTTAAAGCGAAATTCTTGCGCAAGATCGGGCAGACCAAAATGATCCTTTGCCCGGATAAGATGAATCGCTACTTTTTGCATCCCATTTTCATTCCATACTTGGAAGGAGGCCATTTTTTCGGAGATGCTTTTTAAAACCATGAGGGGAGCATCCTTTTTTTCTTCTGCTTGCCACCTTTGACCATTCCAAAAAAGGGCATCCCCTTCCCCCACAAAAAGTGAGTAGGGATTTTCAGCTGTTAAAAAATCGATACGTACTTTATCGATGCAGTGGGCGTACTCATTTCCTCCATGATCCTCTAAAAATAGGTCGTGCCCTACAAAGCGTGCCTTCTGTCTGACAAGCAGTGTGCTATCTACTCTGTGGGATCCAAGCATAAAAGGGGATTGCTTGTGGTTAGCAAGGGTCTCCTTTTCGAGGGCAAAGGTTAAAAGCTCCTTGGGGTGCACAATTTGTCTATTTTGATCATCTAATAAATGGACGGTGATAAATAGGCGGTTATTTTGACGATCTAAAGAGGGAGTGATCCAAAGAGAGCTGGGTACATTATTGGGACTAAAGGTATAGGTACCTTGCGAGCGCGCATCGGTTTGTCCCCATATGGCAGTTGGATAGGCAGAAGAGTGTGCTTGGTATGCTTGGTTAGACTCCTTTTGATAGAGTAAATAGAGCCGCTTTCCCTCCTCTGCGCAGATCGTTTGCTCTCCTTTTTGCAATCCAATGTAAACTACTTTCTTTGTGGGATCTAAGTCAGGCCGCTCATTAGTTCCGTAGTAGTGTAAGAGATCTCTTACATCAGGTAGGCCGAGCTCGTAAAGGGGGGCTGCCAGCGAAAAGGGACCATTGTCCGCGATTTCCAGGGAGAGGGAGGGCTCAATCACCTTGTCAGGGATTAGGGATAGATCCAAAGAGTGGTTCTCAAGCTCTTCTGTAGAATCATTAGTATATGCCAAAACAACAAAGGCTAAGATTGTTAAGGATAAAACGGCATTGAGGTAGTAAAAGAGTCTTGCTAGCATAAAATTATTTTTAGAGAGGGTAATCTCATTTTATTTCATTCGATTGAAGAAAGAGTAGCCTAAAAGTAGATAAAAATCAATTCCTAAGGGTTAATTTGTTTGATGTAACTATCTAAATAAAAACAATATTCCTAATTGTTAGGATTTATGGGTTTTATTTAGCTAAGATGGAGGTAAAAATTTATTGAAAGAGTAAAGATTAAGGGTTAGTATAGAGTAATGGAGGTGATATAATGACAGATCACGAGTCAGGGGAAGAGGGTAAAGAAGAAAAAGTCAAAGAAAAGTTATCTACTGCATTTGATAAGATCAAGAAGGATGAGAAGATTAATACTTTTTTTAATTGGATATGGGAGAATCGTCTCTATGTCTTTTCTGCGGCCTTAATGATCATTGGCATTATTTTTGCCTTTTATTACGTCCATATTGGTGGGGCTTTGGTGGGACTTGCTGCAGGACTCTCATTTTACGACGAGATCAATGGATATTTTGTACAATTGCGGGAATTTTACTCGAGTAGGGGGCTTTTTAAGAGTTTGATGGTAGTAGGGTTAGCCATTTATTTTTTAATTGCGGTACCTGTATTTATCGTAGCTCTTGTTGTTGGTTTTATTGCGATCTATCTCACCCGCCTAATTGCTAAATAAAAAAGGCATTCTCCTGGTTTCCAAAAGAAAACAAGAAGAATGCCAATTGCTTAGCATATGAATGCTAGGAATCGCTTACGGCTCCGTAGTTAGAGTGTAAGTGACGACTCTTTGGAAAGAAGCTATGATACCAGCATCTGATGTAGCTCCAAATGTGTAAGAAATTTGGATACCAGCTTGGTTGACTGTCTCAATGCTTGTTACCAAGTCTTGAGCACTGCTAGTCATGATAGTAGGTCCTGCACTTACCCCACCAGAAGGAGCGAGTAGGTCAATCGTTAAAGTTGTCTCTGCAGGCATATCTGAATCTAGAGAACCTGTGATCTTTTGTGTAGTCTCATTTGTAGTCAATGAATAAGAAGTAGTGGTATCGTTAACACTTTGAGGTCCACTTCCAAGTGAAGCACTATTAATCAATAAGGCTGAGGGGTTGCCACTAACAGCAATTTCATTAATCGCAGAAATTTCCATTGTAACAGTTGCTGTATCATTATCAGCAGCGTAGCTTGTACCAGTTAAAAGAGAACAAGCAGCGGCACAGCAAGTAACCGCTTTCAGAATAAATGTTTTTTTCATTTTTTTCCTTTTGTTGGGTGTTTTCCAGATGAGCCAACCGTAATATATTTAATTTTAAAAAAAAATATTTTTTTCTTTTTCACTCCCCCTTGAATTTTTTCTCTATCATCGATAAAATTTTTACTTTTATCGAGTGCTATATGAAAGCTATCTTCACTTTATTTTTTTTGCTATTTACACTCTCTTTATTTTCTGTGAATACCATTTCAGTAAGTGGCAGCCCCTCTGTTTTGTCAGTCAATAGTGCGATTGCTGGAGTAACGCCTCTACCTGTAACCAATACGCAGACTTCGTGTTCAATTAATGTCGATGTGGGGACAGGTCGTACGATTACAGCCCACCTTGATTCCGAGCTAACTTCAGGTGCGATCTTAAAGGTGAGCATGGAGGCTCCTAGTGGGGCGATTTCTTCGGGAAGTGTACAAATGAGTAGTGTTGCCAAGAATTTAGTTACCTCCATTGATCAAGGTGCATTTTCCAATTTATTGATTACATATACGTTGATTTCCAATCTCGCTTTGCCAAGTACGGTTGTCAAAACAGTGATTTTTACCCTCAATTAAAATTTGACCTTTTTTGCGCAAACCAGTAGTTTTTGTAGCCTATGAAAACATTATTTTTAACGTTTTTTTTTTCTCTTATCGGTAGCTATGGTCATGCTTTGATTCAAGAAGCAGCTAAAGTCCATGAAGTTGCTGTGGGAGAAAGTCTATTAAAAAAGTACACCTTTCGAAATAACAGTGATGATTCTGTTACTTATAAAATCACATGTCAGGATTATTCTCATAAGTGTGATGGGTCTACGGAGTATTTACCTACCAATACAATGGCAAGATCGAATGGCTCTTGGATTGAATTAAGTAATAATCTCATTACGGTTCCTCCTCATGAATCTAAAGAATTTTTCTTTAAGGTCAATGTGCCAAATGATCCCTCACTATCTGGTAGCTTTTGGTCCATTTTTTTAATTACGCCTGTTGAAAATAAGGTCATGGAGGAAGAAGAGGGGCTAGGCATCCGAACGGTGATGAGATTTGGGCGTGTATTTGTGACGCAAATTGGAGAACAGGTTCCAGAGGTCTCTCTTTCTTCGATAGAGTTAGAAGAGCGAGAAGGGGAGTTATTTTTGGCCTTGGATGTTGAAAATACGGGGGGCACCTATTATTCGCCCACAAGCGTAATGAAAATTTTTGATGCCGATGCAAAGATGGTGCAGGAGGTGAGCAAGGGAAAAGAGACGGTTTTGCCTACAAATTCTGTGCATCTTGTCTATCCGATACAAAAATTAGCAGCAGGGAAGTATACGGCTTTCATTATTTTAAAGGATGCACACGGAAAGATGTTCGGAACCAGGAGAACACTTTCAATTGATGATTAGGGTTAGTGTTTTTTTTTCTTCCTGCTAAGTTCAAGCGCTCTTTTTGGCAATCAGAATATTTCACTCTATCTGCCTGAAAAAAATACTATTCTTGTCGAACCTGGTTCTGAGTATCCTCTAACAACGGTTTTAAAAAATAGAAACCAATTTGATAAAGATGTGATTTTTCAGATCGAGTCTGAGGAGTTTTCTTTTTTTACAGATACGGTAGATTTTAGCTTGGCACCCGATAGCTCCGAGATCGTATTGAGTATGATTCGTATTCCTCGTGCCTGTTTGGCTGGCACCTATTCAGTGAAGCTCTCTTTACTAGATCCTCTATCTAAGCAGGTGCTATTTCAATCTTTTGTGACAGTAGAGGTGTTGCCCCTTGTTAGTGTTGAATTAGAGTACGAAAACCCAGGTTTTGCTACGCAATTAGGTCGCTCTTTTAATATTCCCCTTATTTGTAAAAATACGGGTAACACTTATGTGTATGCCACACTTGGAATGATCAATAGGAATATCTTTTATTCAGATGATCTACCTATGGCTATTGAGTTGGCTCCAGGGGAAAGTGCCAGGTACTCTGTATGCTGTAATGTGCATGAAGGATACTGTATAAAAAATAAGCATGAAGGTCTTACCTTTTCACTAATCGAAAATGAATGTGGCTCTTTACTTGCGCAAAAAACGACTCTTGTTCAACTTATTGCAGGCTGTTATGAAAAAGTTGATTACTTTAATCGGATCCCTTCCTATATCCAACTTTTCTCGATGGGCAATTGGAATAATAAATCTCAGGCAGGTGCAGGGATTGAAATCGGAGGAGGAGGCTTCTTAGATCCTGCTGGCTTACAAGAAGTTGAGTATCTTTTGCGCCTTCCTAGTAATGCGAGAAATAATATTTTTGGAGAGGTTCAAAAATTCTATTTTGCTTATCAAAATCCTATACTTAATCTCACTTTAGGCGATACGCGCTACCATTTGACTCCTTTGTTGGAAAGAGGATTTTATGGAAGAGGAGGCGGGGTGAATTTAGACTATTGCCGCTACCATGCATCGCTTTTTTATGCTCAAACCCCCTTTAGTACCACAATCAAAACGAAAGAGTTAGGGGGCTCTGTTGGGTATGACCTCTCTGCAACTTCCTATGTAGGCACAAATGTTTTTCGAAAAGAGGTTACCCGAAATCCAGATACAACAATTGCCTCGATCTATGGCAATAGTGGCATCATTCCTTATGCTGTACTTGAGGGTGAATTTGCAAAAACTATAGATAATAATACCGATCTTCCGGGGGCAAATCTTGCCTATTTGGTCTCTTTGCGTGGTGATTTGCTAGGACGTGGCTTGTATAGTATAAGTAATCAATATGCTTCATCTAATTATTTTGGCTCTTTCCGTGATGCAAGGATTACAAATTTTTCTGTCACCACGCCACTCTCTGATTATTTGACCGCTGTGGTGGTGGGATCACATTCTGAGCAAAATTTAAATATGGCAGATACCAAAAAGTGCATTTGCCCTGATTATCGCGTTGGTTCAATAACCCTACAGGGGAGGAGCTCTTGTGGCTTGCAAGCCTCCGCTGAGGGTTATTTTTACCGAGCAAAAGATCAACACAATCTACATCCAAGATTTAATTTTTTACAGAGATGGGGGCGCCTTTATTTAAACTTTTATCAACCCACTTTTTCTATTCGCAGTTTTATCTCTCTAGGGCAAGAAGAAGATTATCATCATCACCGATCTTCTGAGCTGCTGCAATTATATCGCATCTATTTTACCTGGTACAAATGGCGCAATCTAGAGTGGGATTTTTTTGCTGAATTAGGAGATATTACTCCATTTCAAAAGAGCCTTTGGAAAAGTTATTATGGAACTTCCATCAGATATAACTATTATCCAGGGTGCTGGCTAAGGGCCTATGTCCAATTGGGCCGCAATCGCCACCATCACAGCTCTTTTCAGCATTATATTGGGGAATTATTTCATTTATCAAATAGAGGGAATAGATTTTCTGTTAGATTTGATCAATTTAATACCAATTGCTATTACTTTCCAAATAATACTAAGTTTTATGCTTCATATACCATTCCTTTTGGCATGCCCGCCACAAGACGAAAAGATGTAGCTACTGTGAGTGGTACCTTAATTGAGAGAACAACCAGGGCTCCTGTTTCTAATGCATTAATCAATATTAATGAAACAGCTGTAATGACAGATGAAAAGGGTAGCTATTATCTTGTTCTTCCACCTGGATGCTATGGTGTAGAACCTGAGTTGATACCCAATGAATTGGTCCAAACCTCTGACAATCAGGTTGTCGTAAATGCTCGGGCTGGAAAGCATACAAAAATAGCCCCAATTGCCTTTTCCAAAGCAAGTCATATCCACGGCAAGGTAATCGAGTACAAGATCGTAGAGACCCCACAAAACATTGAAAAGTATATTGCAAATGAGCAAGGCATTGAGTATGAAGAGTCAGGGGGAGTAAAGGGGATCTACATTACAGCTAAAAAGGAGAATGGGATAAAAGTATACTCGACTCTTTCTCTTTTTGATGGAAGTTTTAGTTTTCCTGGATTGACCCCCGGTCAATGGACGATCCAAATGAGTAAAAAGAAAGTCAATAAACAGTATCAAGTGGTTACGACAACATATCAAGTTTCTTTGGATGAGGGGCAAACAAAAGAGGTAGAATTCAGAATATTACCAAAATAATTAGGGTTCTGTAGTGAGGGTATAGGTCACAATACGTTGGAAAAGGGGAATGGGACCGGCATCCTCACTAGCAGTAAATTCATAGTCAAGAATGAGCCCTGATTGAGCAACCGGTTGTATGTTAGTAACTAAATCAACTGCAACGTTAGTCAGCACTACCTTTCCTGCGCTAATGGCACCAATTGGAGCTTCTGCGGCAACTTTTAGCATTGTAAATGGAGGCATGGGATTATCAATCTGAACTGTAATACATTTATTTATTTCATTTGTTGTTAAAGCATAGGTAGTTGTAGCGGTGTAAGCAGGAGTTGGGTGATGTCCTGAGAACGCATCATAGACGATCAATAGGATGGACTCTTCTCCATCGCACCCTATTTCATTGATGGAGGTAACTTCCATGCGAATAACGGCTTGAGCTATATTTTGTGCATGTATAATTTGCGGTATAAAAATAAGAAGAAATATAAATCTTTTAAAACAAAAAAACATAATTAATTAAACAAACAAACTCGTTAGTTTTATTTTATTAATTAATTAATTAATTTACTATTAGTTTTTATTGTCAATTATAGTCGATTTAATTTAGAATGGGGAAAAAAGTTCAAAAATTTAACACTACTTCTTGGGTACTAAAGCATTAAAGAACCAGTTGATGAGGGCGACAACGAGTGCAAAGGCAATTGCCCACCAAAAATTGTCTAATGTAAAACCCGGTACAATAAAGCTGACTAAATAGACGAGCCCACCCATAATGACAAATGAGAAGAGCCCAAGTGTCAAAATGTTGATTGGAAGTGTCAAAATGAAAATAATGGGGCGCAAAACGGCATTAATAATCCCCAAAACCACAGCAACTGCGAGCGCTGACCAAAAGTTTTCAATGTGCACACCGGCTAATACATAGCTTGTAATGAGAACAGCAAATGTATTAAGAAGAATTGAGATTAGCAAAAAAAGTATGGCGTTTGTATCAATATTGTTTCTGTTGTTGACCATTGTAGCACTCATTGTATTCTATACATTATTTTATGGCATCGGCCCAATGCCCACAAGTACAAAGGTAAAAGCGACTCTTTTTCACCATTTGCCCCCCCTTGAAAAGGGGATCATCTATGAGCTAGGTGGAGGCTGGGGAGCAATAGCCCTCGCCCTGGCCAAACAATATCCCCAATTACAAGTGGTTGCCTTCGAAATTTCCCCCATTCCTTTTTGGGTGGCAAGATGCCGAGCCCTTTTATGCGGTGTAAAAAACCTCCAATTTAGACGAAAAGACTTCTTTAAAGAGGAGCTTGTAGATGCAGCCCTCATCTATTGCTATCTTTTTCCAGGCGCTATGCGCAAGCTAGAGCATGAGTTGCCGCCGGGTTCTTTGCTGTGTAGTAATGCCTTTGCATGGCAGGGCAAAGAGCCCGCCAAGGTAGTGCTCATCGAAGATTTACATGCTTCTAAGTTATACATCTATGGGGATTTGCCCCTCACTTAGATCGCTTTTAGTCCGAAGAAGACAGGTTTTTAAATCTTTTGCAGCCTGTTCATCTCTTTCGGCCATTTGCTCCGCAATTGACTCTAGCTCGTCTAAGAGCTCTGCCTGTCTCTTCTCAAGGGCCTCGAATTTTTCTAAGAGCTTTTTCTCCTTATCCATGAGAGCTTTGCGCTCAACAGCCCACTCCTGATTTTGCTCTCTCATTGTCGCAACTAAATCCCCAAGGCCCTCACTATTTTTAATGACTACCTCTGTTAAGGCTTTGTTTGTTTCAAAACGTTGACTTAAGGTGGCAAGCATCTGCCCTAATCTTTTTGTCTCCTCCCCTAATTCAACGTTTACTAATCCTAAGTTTTCGACTTCTTGATGCGCACTTTGGGCTAATATTCCGTATTGTTCTTCGAAAGCGCGTAGTTGCGCTTCAAACTCGTCTGTCAATCCATCCAAAGTAGTAATTTGCCTTTCGAGGTCTTGAATACGCTCCCTTTGTTCCCTGGATTGCACTTGAAATTCTGCTACAAGATTTGTTTGCTTTTGTATAAGCACCTCATTTTCTTCTAAAAGATCTGCCCACTTTCTTTTGACCCATCCACCCCCACAGCGCCATGCAACCTCCGCCCCCGCACCAAAGATACTACTCCATATCCCATTGGCCTTCAGTGCTGCATTCGCATTTGTAGGGAGATCACTTTCCCACTCCCATGCATAGATACAGGTGACAATTCCGCCTACTGCAAGCCCCGTAAAGAAAAAGTCAGGAATATAATAGCAACAGTTATGAACTGAAGAGGGTTGCTGGCGAGGCCTTTGCTCCTGCTCTCCCATATCTATTGCTGCGAAACTATTTGCTCTTGAAAGGACCGGTGTCCCCACTGCTGGTGTATGCATCTTCTTTTCCTTTTGTTTAAAAATAAAGAAAACATAAAGTATCAGATTTGAGAAATATATACAAAATTATATTTTTATATTTGTGCAACAGGGGGGATTTTATCGATTAAGGTCTCGAGGTTTTTGAGCCAATTGAGTCCATGCACATCCATCTGTTTAATGATAAGCCACCAGGCAAGCCAGAGGATGGCAAGGCCAATAAAGGCTTTCATGGACCAGAGCAAAAAGGAAATTTGCACTTGCGGCGCCATGCGGTTGGCAATCCCCAAAAAGAGGTCGGACATCAAAATGGCAATCAATGAAGGAGCAGCCAATTGAATCGCCAGTTTAAAGAGGGTATGGCAGAGGGAGATGAGGGTGTGCCATACAGGGTTTGCATCGGTAAAAAATTCGGGCGGCAAAAATTTGTCGATGGGCATGATTTGATAGGAGGTAAAGAGCGCATCAAAAAAGAGAAGGGGGCCTCCAATGTAAAAAAAGCTGACCAACATAATATCGCCATAGAGTCTTCCAATAGGCGAGCTTTGTGTTTGCGTGGTGGGATCCATGACCTGTAAACTTTGGGCGCCTCGCTGATGGTCAATGAGGCTTCCAGCACCTTGTGTGTAGAAAAAGGGGATGGCAATGATCATGCCCAAAACGGCTCCAATGGTTACCTCTTTGATCACAAGTGCAATAAAGGTGACATTAAAGACTTGCGGCACCTCTGCCTGGACAAGTAAAAATGGAAAGAAGATAAAGGTAATCCCAACACCAAAGCCAATTTTCATCGGGTCTGAGATGGCTTTGGCACCTAAAAAGGGGGCAATGGCAATGATCGGTACGATGCGTGCAAGTCCCAAAAAAAAGGTGTTGAGCAACTGCCACATGTCGCGCTGCAAAAACATAGAGATATATGGGTCCACAGCTACTTCCACTTATAGAAATTGTTAAAAATTTGTGATCCAAAGTGTAAAATGAGTCCCCCTAACCATCCACCCATGATAATCACAGTTCCAAGCACGGCTGCCATCTTTACAGCAAATGCAAAGGTTTGCTCTTGGATCTGAGTTGCAGCCTGAAAGATGGCGACAAAAAGACCGATGACGGAGGCAACGGCGATGGGAGGGCCTGAGATCATTAAAATCAGTAAAAGTGCCTCATAAGAGTACTGAAAGATAATGGATCGAAATGTAATGGCTAAATACAACATTTTTTCCTCACTAATTGAAACTAAGTACCAGCCCCTGCACAAGGACGGTCCAACCATTCATCATTACCATCAAAAGCAGTTTCAGCGGCAGCGAAATAGAAAGGGGCGATAACATCATCATCTGCATGGCAAGCAAGATGTTGGAGGTGACCAAATCGATCACAAAAAAGGGTAGGTAGATCAAAACACCAATTTCAAAGGCTTGCTTGATTTGCGAGGTGATAAAGGATGGAATCACGATAATAAAGTCGGTGGGGGCAAGAAACTTTTTGACCTCTTCGGGGAAAGTTTTATTAGCAAGTTTGAAAAACCCATCCAAGTTACTTTTGGTCGAGTTGCGAATCAAAAAATCTCTCAAGGGCTCTTTGGCCTCATTGATCACTGTCAGGGCCAGGGCAGCTGTCGGGGCCGAAAACAATGGGTCATCATTGTCCACTTTGAGCACATGTTCCACACGATGGTACATCTCGACACCTGTTGGGTACATCACATAGATGGATAAAATAAGGGCAATGCCATTGATCACCTGGTTGGGAGGGGTTTGTTGCACCCCCAAGGCGCTACGAAGAAGACCCAGTGTAATCACCATCTTCATAAAGCTTGTGAGCAGCATGACCAAAAAGGGGGTCAAGGCCAAAAAGATGAGCATGACCGCTTGCGAGGTCAAATCGGGATAGCCTTGGCCAACATCAGGGCCAGCAGGCGGAGCAACGGCGCCCGTATCTACAGTTGCCGCTTGTAGAGAAAGTGGAACAGCAAATAAAAAGAGCAGAACGAGTAGCTGTTTCAATCGCATTAATCACCACCTTCTGTTTGTAAGATGTGCTCAAATGCCTTTTTAAGGGCATTAATTTGATTGTCAAGTTGGGCATTAATAATGCCCGCCTCTGTTTCAATCACGCATCCACCAGGGGCCACATTTTCTCGGGCAGCGATCGTAAGGGTCTCCAGGTGCTCGAAGTTCTTTTTAATTTTGTCGCGCTCTTTTTCTATAAATGCCAACTCTTTTTTGTTCACATAGATCGCAACTTTTTTATGTTGGCTTACAGCTTTGAGTGCGGTGGTAACCAAATCCACGATCACTTCTGGATGGGTTTCTAGCTCTTTTCCAATGATTTTTTTTACAGCAGCTGTCGCAAGAGAGGCGATTTTTTTTTGCATCCTCGCCTTCTGCATTTTGATCTCTTCTTCTAGCAGAGCAATTTGCAGATTAAATGTTTTTAAACCCGCTTCAAAGCCTTCTTTTTGGGCCTCTTCTCTTAGTTGTTCACACTCTTTTGTAATCTCTTTTCTATATTCAAGGGATTCTTTTTTTGCATCTTCTAGGAGCTCTTTTGCCGAAAGCAGTAAGCTAAACTCATCTGCTGGAATAATTTTTTTGTTGGGAGGAATCTGTAGATCCCCTTTTTTCATCAGTGTAAATAGTTTGCTCATCGCGTCACTCTTTTTGCCAGGTTTACAACATCCTTTCTAAAGGATTGGATCAACTCTTTTGTCAGCTCAGTATCCTTGGTTTTTTCTATCACTGCCGCTCTTCCAGTATCTAGCTTGTGTAAAAGATGCCATTGAAACTCATCTTTCTCATCGCTTATGGCACCAGCTAAACGAGCAAGGCCTCTTCGATGCAAGAGTTTGTTTAATTTGCCTTTATCTTTACTTAAGTGGGTAAGATCTAACTTTTTAGGAGCATAAATCATCGATTGTTTGCTTGCATAGTGTAGAAATTTTAGCTGACTTGGTTTGAGCGATTGATAGATTGTCGAAAGAAGTGTGCGATCAACTATTTGCGAAAGTTGTGCAGCTAGATCCAGGATGCCCAAATAGTCGAGCAGGGATAAGAGATTCTCTGTGGAAATGGTGAGTAAAACAGAGAGCTCTGTTTGTTCGAGCAGCGATCGTGGGGGTCTATTTTTTTGGATCTGATCGATTAAATAGTTTTGCAAATAGGGGTGTAAAAAACGCGCTGTTTGTATGGGGGTAATTGAAAAATCTACAAACTTTTTGATCTGAGTTTGCGTTTGCATAGGAAAAAGAGGCAAAAAAAGGGAGCGCTCGTGTGGCTTCATTTTTTTTAGGGGTTCTAGAAACCAAGAAAAATGAATGTTTGTGATCGACTCGTTTAGATTGCTTGCACTAAAAAATGGGAAAGAGGGCAATTTTTTAAATTGCAGGGCCGCGCCCACCTCAAGCAAGCTATAGAGAGCCTCTCTTTGGGGGTCGCGATCAAGCAGAGCCTTTGTGCTCTTGCGTCTTGCACTCACTCTTCACTCTCCTCTTCTTCTTCTGGCTTTGTTTCCTTGACAGTGGGCTTTTTATGAAAGGGCTCTAGGCTAAAAAGGCTTTTAAACCCTTGCTGTTGCAGAATGGGCAAGAGTTTCCAAATCAACCAGGCTACGATCACAAGGGCAATTAGGATGACAAAGAGGAAGGTATAAAAAATAGCTCGGAAGCTTCCAACAGACTCTCTTGCAATCAATAATCCCCAAATTTGTACCATTCCCAACTCCTGAGCGGATCCAGAGCCAGTAAAGGAGAGATCTGTGTAGCGCACGCGATCGGTGACAACAGAGACATTTTCAATTGTCAGCCCCGGAATCGCACTGGAAACTAATCGTTTAATTTTATTGACAAGCAAACTGTTGGGGTTATCCAGCACCCCACGATGTTTGATGTAGACGGAGGCGGTCAGAGGCACATGCTCATCATCGGTTTGTGGTAAGGTAATTTGTACTGTGGCATCTACTATCCCATCCATCATACGAATTGTATTGGCAAGTTGCTCACTAAGGCCCTCTTGGTAACGAATGCGATCCTGCATATCTGATGGAACAAGTCCTTGGCTTCCAAATAGGTCAAGAAGGCTACTTCCTTTTACGCGCGGTAGGCCTGCTTGATTGAGGATCGAGAGGGCCTCAGTCATTTGCGAGGGGGGCGCTGTGATGTTCCACATTTTTTCTTTTGTGGCCCCTCCAACGGCAGAGGTGGGGGCTGCCACTTTTTCTGCCGCAATGTTGTGGGCATTTAGGAGCACAACGATCTCATTTGCATCTCGTTCGGTGACATTGGTTAAAATGGTAGTATTGCGACTACATCCAAACATTAAAGATGTTAGAGTAATAAATAGGATCAGGTTTTTCATTTTTAAATAGCGCATATCTTTCACACAGGATTGTTGTTTAGAGCTTTACACACTTTCTCGTCGCCGAGAAAATAGCATATGCTCTTTTTTGGTCAACATAGCACAGCATCCGAATAATACCAATGGGACTCTTTGGCAAAGCACTACAATATAGAGTGGCTGTGTTGAATAATTCAATTTTCGATTGATTTTTGAACCTTTTTCCCCCATTTTGCCGACCTGTCGCTCGCTGTACCACATGTACTATCTTCGCTCCAGATCGGACGAATAGGGCAAAATCTAGCCCTTGAGTGTGTCAATCTAAATTGAATCGACTATATTTTGCTATATTATAAGATCTTATGAAGCTCTTGCCATGGAAGAGCTGTTACATGATCTGTTAATTTTTGTGCTCGCGGGATTCGACAGATTACATAACCTGCAAGACAATTGGAATACTCTTCAATAAATGTTTGGAGGTGACGTGCATCGCGGGCGCTTGGGTTTTCACTCCATTTTACCTCAACAGGGATGTATTGATTTTCTTTTTCCATAACCCAGTCAACTTCAGCGCCAGCTTGGTCACGCCAAAAGAGTAGAGAGCTTTTCTGAGGCATTGTGCGCATAAGACGCAACAATTCTAGCCCCACCCATTGCTCAAATAGATCGCCCATGTACTTGTCAGGAATATCGCATCCCTCTGCCGCTGCAATTCTTCGTACACCTAAATCATAGAGTAAAAATTTTGGAGATTTAACCAATCTCTTGCGCGTATGGGATTGTGACAACGCTTCTACTTTTTCAGCTACCAGACAATCCACAAGAATTTGGTAGTATTCATGAATGGTTGAATTTGCTACTCCAATATCTTGCGAGATCTTATGAAAATTGCTGATAGAGCCCGATTCTAGAGCCGCTAACTTTAAAAAATTACTAAAAGCACCTATATTTCTGACTAGGGCTTCGGAACGAATCTCCTCTTCCAAATAGGTAGTCACATAGGAAAATAGATCCTCTTGGCGATTTTCTGTAGATTTCTCCATAATAATTTGCGGAAGAGAACCATAGAGAAGTAATTCTTCGATAGTAGGAGATAACGCAGTCATTTCACTAATAAGCAGTGGGTCCATACGTAAAACGACCACGCGTCCGGGGAGTAAATTTGCATCTCCTTCACGTCGGAGCTTGCGTGCAGATGACCCCGTTAGTATAAATTGAGCAACTTCGGAATCGATCAAATCCTGTACTGCATCCATTAATGGCACAACTTTTTGGATCTCATCGATAATGACTAGGGGAAATGTAGGCGCCATAGCTTCCACCTCACGCGTTAGCCGTGCAGGATCTTTTTCATATGTTTGGCGAGTAGAGGGTCTTGCAAGGTTAATATAGAGGTCGGCATCGAGACTCTTCACAAGAGTTGTTTTTCCTGTTTGGCGGGGGCCAAGGAGCAAAACACTCTTTTTTCGAGCTAGTGCCTTCTGAAATCGCTTCTCAATCTGTCTAAGTATGAACTCCATGTAAAATATACCATGTAATTTTAAGGCTTACCCTAATTATACCATGTATTTTCAAGGTGAAGCAACAAAAACTACCATTTAGAGGTGATTTCTAGGACTTCCTTTTGTAGCTTCTTGGGGGTTTCGGAGTCATTTGCCCAGGCCAGGACCTCCTCTTTTAAGGGAGCTGCCTCTGCATTGTCGAGATTGCACAAAAGATAGGCGACAAAAAGAGGGTGTGTTTGCGCCTCTTCACTTTTAAGTTGCTCAAAAGCATTTTTGCAAATCGCGGACTCCGCTTCAAACGCGCAGAGAGCAAAGGCTGCATCTGCGTTTTCTTTGGTTACCGGGCGCGTTTGGGTCATATCCAGTAAAAACTGTTTGGCGCTCTCACCTATTTGGTGCAGAGCCTCTGTCACCACATACTCATCAAAGACAAACTCTTTTTCTAGAAGAGAAAAAAGAGGCTTGATTGCTTTGGGGTCACCCATTTTCCCAAGGCAGATGATTGCAAAGTAGGGCGCATAGCCATAGCCGGGAAAAAGAGGATCAAAAGCTTGTGCAGAATCAATCATCCGGATGAGGCCGCCTACCATCTTCTCTTTTTGCTCTAAGACATGAGCAATTTCCTCTTTGCCCTCTCCATCTTCTATCAAAAAGAGATCGGAGAGTAGACGCTCTGCTAGCGTGCTCTTGTTGCCTTCTTGATAGACCTCTTTTAGATGCGCATATGCCTCTAGAGAGCGTGTAACTTGATCTTTTTCCAAATCGGACAACAGAGTCTTTGCAAGATCTTGGCCTAGCTCTTTTTCTACCTTTTGTAGGTACTCGATGCGCTCAATTTCAAACTCTGGATGGATGCCAAAAGACTCTTTTTCGTAAAAGTCGACCATGACTTTAAAATCACCGCCAAAGTGCGCCTCGCGATGTTGCAAAATTAGATGATCGAGCTCATCAGTGAGGTGTTGCTCTCCTGGGTCGATTTGGTCTAAAGAATTTTGTTTTAGTTCTTCAAAGATAGAAAGAAAATCATTTTGATCTGTCATAATACCAATTTATTTTTTTTTGACTTTATTATAAACGATGGCTGCATTAAAACTCGAGCGCACAAATGGGCCTGAAAAAACCTCTTGAATGCCAATTTTGCGTCCATACTCTTCGTAGGCTTTAAATTGCTCGGGTGTCACAAATTCTTTGACACGCAATTTGTTGCGGTTGGCCTGTAAATACTGCCCAATGGTGACAATGTGGCATCCCGCATCTTTTAGGTCTGCGAGTGTCTCTTCTACCTGTGCGGAAGTTTCTCCAAGTCCAACCATGAGTCCTGATTTGATAAGCATCTGGGGAGACTCTTTTTTCATATGGCTTAAGACCGAAAGGGTGCGCTCGTAGGTAGCGCGATGTCTGACTCGGGGACTCAAAGCGCGCACGGTCTCAATATTATGGTTAAAAATTTCGGGGGCAGCTTTGGCAATCCAATGTAGGGCCTCGGGGCTTCCCTCAAAATCAGAGGTTAGGAGCTCGATGGTGACATCGGGATTGACCTCTCGTACACACTGGACAATGGCGCCCAGGTGCTCGGCTCCGCCATCGGCAAGATCATCGCGGGCAACCATGGTAATGACGACATGTTTTAAGCCAAGCTCTTGCACCGATTGCGCCAGCCGCATCGGCTCATCCTTTTCGAGCCCCTTTGGGTTTTTAGAAAAATCAATGTCACAAAAGCCACAAGCTCTTGTGCACTCTTTTCCCATGGCCAAAAAAGTGGCTGTTTTTTGCGACCAGCATTGTAAAAGGTTGGGACACTTTGCCTCCTCGCACACTGTGGGAAGACGGTGTGAGGAGAGGATGTTTTGGGTTTGTGCTAGTTGTGCACCACGGGGCATCTTGCGATGGAGCCACTTGGGGAAACGCCCTGGGCCTACTGCACCATTTTCCTCATTTTCCGCCTGTGGATTCTCAGGGAGGACGTTAAGCTTTTTATTTGGCATTGGCTAAAGACCCCGCTTGTGGTGGAAGGTGTAACGGTAGCCCCTCGGCTGAAAAAGCAGCTTCCATCCACGCCTCGGCAATGGTTGGGTGCGCATGAATTGTGGCATTCACCGATTCTGCCGTCAGTTCATTTTCAATCGCAAGGGTAATCTCTGCTATGAGCGTGGCCGCACCATAGCCCACCACTTGGGCGCCCAAAATTTGCCCTGTCGACTTGGAGGTAACCATTTGCGCAAATCCCTCAGTATGGCCCGTCGCTTGCGCTTTGCCCAATGCTTGAAATGGAAATTGTCCAATGGTGGCATCATAGCCTTCGGCAATTGCTTCATCTAGCGAAAACCCAACTGTGGCGATTTCTGGATGGGTAAAGATAACAGAGGGGACTGCACGGTAGTTGATTTCATGTGCATGTCCCGAGGCATTATCTGCAGCAATGAGTCCCTGGTGCGAGGCAACGTGGGCCAAAATCCACTTGGCGGTAATATCTCCAATGGCGTAGATGTGGGGGATGTTGGTCTGCATCTTATTATTTGTTTGAATTGAGCCATTGGGCTCTACAATGACGCCTGCTTTTTCTAGCCCAATTTGGTCGGTATTGAACTTGCGTCCTACCGAGACCACGGCCATTTCGGCCTCGATCGTCTCTCCGTTGGCAAGGTGAGCAATCACTCCATGATCTGTTGCCTCGACGCGATCCACTACACAACTTGTGCGGATCTTCATGCTTCGTTTTTTCAACGCGGCCTCTAGGGTCTCGGAAATATGTTCGCTCTCCATGGGTACAATGCGTGGTAAAAGCTCTACAATAGTCACATCTACGCCAAAGGCGTGATGCATGCATGCAAATTCGCAGCCGATGACGCCGCCGCCTACTACCAACAAGCTTTTGGGCAGCTCTGTTAGGGCAAGTAGGGAGGTAGAATCATGAATGCGTTTGTAATCGAAGGGGGCTGATGGAAGGAGTCGTGGTTCGGAGCCTGTGGCAATGATGATCTGCTCGGCTTCAACCACAAGGTCTTCTTGGCCCAGTATTTTGATTTCGTGAGGGGAGATGAATTTACCAAAGCCCTGGATCACTTTAATTTTGTTGCTGGCAATGAGACCTGTGAGTCCGCGCCTGATGCGGTTAACAGTTTTATCTTTTTGTGCTGCCATCTTCGCAAAATCAAAGGAGACATCTCCTGTGTAGATACCATGTGTTTCGGCAGATTGCACCTCTCGGAGTCTCTCTGCGTTTGCGATGAGAGCTTTAGAGGGGATACATCCTCGGTTGAGGCAGGTGCCTCCCATCTCTTTTGCTTCGATGAGACATGTTTTTTGTCCTCTTTGTGCGGCTCGAATAGCTGCTACGTATCCGCCTGGTCCACTTCCAATGATTGCTACGTCAAATTTTTCTTTATTCATTTTCTGCTTGTTCTCGTTTTAGTTTGAGATAACAGTGTATGATATCTCTTCTTTTTTTGCTTGTGGGATGCGCTGCTTCTATGTAAAATTTAAGTATGGGCAAAAAAAATGAAAAACGGATCTGCTGGCATTGCGATGGAGATGTAAGTTTACATCTGCAACAGTGCCCCTACTGTGGAGTTGATGTGACAAGACCGCAAAATGAAAAAATGGACTCTTTCTCCTTTCAGCAGGACAACAATCTAGCAAGCCCCTTCCAAAGCGCCCCAGCTGATGTTCCGAGACAAAATGATGACTTTTCTTTTGATCAAATGCCGGCAGCTGAAAAACCCGCTAGAGATGATTTTTTCTTCAATCAATCCCAAGCACCTGTTCAAGAAGAGGCTCAGGAAAGTGAAGTAGATGAGGAAAAGTCGGGCAAACGCGAAATGATCGTCTTTTTACTTTTGCTACCCGGTGTCGTCTTCTTTTTGTTTGGTCTTGTGCTTCTGCTCTTTTCTGATGAGGGAGCCCTCACTCTTACCTGGAGCCAAAACCTGGCGATTTTTTACTTTTTAGGCTCTTTGCCACTGATTTTTTTGGGGTGGCGTGCCCTAGGCAACACCACCTCCAAAAGAGATTAGCAAATATGCTTTGGGTTTAACTTCTTTCCCGCCTTAATACAGGGAGTGATTTCTGAATAATTACTCGTTCCTTTTTCAATCACAGTTGTAGATGGTCGCTCCTTGTCCATGCTTGCTCCATATAGTGCAAATGCATTAATTGCTAGAACGCAGACAGTAGTCATTAGATATTTCAACATGATCGTTACTCCTTACAGGTTATGCTCACAAATCCTCTACGTAGAAAGTGGGCGCGTTTACAAAAAAATAATATATCGAATTTGAATTTTAAAGAAAAGATAAAAAACAAGGTATTATCATTTTTTTTAGTGCCTAATATTACGAAAATCCATTAAGTTATTAGCCTAAGAGTTGGTTTATGTATCTGAATCTCAGTGTTTTATTTATGAATTAACAAGGAAGTTACATATGAGTACACCATCGTTAACCGCAGGGTTTGAATCTCTACAAACCCGAGTGCAAGAGCCAGCTTTTCAAGAAGCTGCCGCCTCTTCTAGACAACAAGCTGGCATTTTGCGACTGGCGAATGATGGTTGCAGACAAATTATTAGTTATTTGGATTATGACTCTCTGCAGGAAGCTCGTACAGTGTGTAAGATTTTTTGTTTAGAAATCATAGAAATGTTGCATATCCAACATGCCAAAGCAGCTACCGGTGATGTGCAAGCTCAATATGTAAATGCCCGCATATATCTTAGCTCTCAACAAGGTAGCATTCAAAAAATAGGCATGATTTTGATGCGACTCTCTGCTATGGGGGCCCTCCAACAGGAGGGGATAAAAGATCTAGCATTATACCATAAGCTTTCAGATTTTTTTATAAACCTAGAGGGCCATTCTCCCCAAAATCGGCAAATTGCTTTTCATTTGGCCTCAGAGGGGGCGCGCCAAGGATATGCATGGGGACAAACGAACCTTGGAGTTTGCTACGAAAAGGGTATTGGAGTTGAGGTGGATGAGGAGGTAGCTGCGCGATTGTATGGCCTTGCCGCTGCTCAGGGAGATGCAAGGGCACAAGCTAGGCTCGAAAACCTAATAACCTGAGTTTTGGGTTTAACTTCTTGATTATAAGTCGATGCTATCTATTGAGGATAAAAAAAACTATAGTCGATTCAATCTATTTGTTTCAAGTCTGGGTGGTTATTGCTCGGCGCCACAACACTTTTTGTACTTTTGGCCACTTTTACAAGGGCACAAATCATTGCGGCCAACTTTAGGGGCTGCAGTTACGGGCGCTTGCACCTTTTGAGCCGGGGGCTCTGGGCGCCTTTGAGGAGCCGGCTGCGAGGGAGCATCGAGCCCCTGGGTGTCATCGAAGATCAGGCGGTTGGTTTCTAAACTTACCTGGTTAAGAATTTGCTCAAACATCGAAGAGGAGTGCGCACGGATAGAAAGCTTGAAAAGATTGCGCGCAATCTCAAGTTTTACGCGCTTGCTTAAGTCAAAAAAGAGCTCAAAGGCCTCTTCCTTAAATTCTAGGAGCGGATCTTTTTGTGCTACCGTTCTTAAAGAGACCTCTGTACGCAAATGATCCATCATATGCAGGTGCTCTTTCCAAAGCTCATCAATCTTGTGCAGCATGACGCCTCCAATGGCCTCCTGCTTGAGTCTTTGCTCCTGCAACTCGGGATCCTGCTCTTTTGCCACTGTGATTAAAGAGGCAATCTTTTGCATAAAGGCCTCTTGCACCATCTTGCCTGCTTCTTGCTCAATTTCCTCTAGGGTAATGTGATCGTTGTCAAAACATCCCGGCTGAAAGTTGATCGGAAAGTAACCCATCAGTGCCAGTCGATACCCCTCGGGATCCCAGCCTCCCTCTTGGCTGCGTGAAACAAAGTATTCCTGCGCAGTTAACGAACAAACGTCCTGCAGTAAGCGAATCGCTTGCGTTTGAAGGTCGGGGTTATGCAAAATATCGTTACGGAAATCATAGATCTCCAGGCGCTGCTTGTTCATCACATCATCATATTCAAGCGTGTGCTTGCGTATGGTGTAATTGCGATTTTCTACCCTTTTTTGCGCCGTTTCAATCGAGCGATTCAAAATACCCGCAGAGATAGGCTCTCCCTCGGGAGGGCGAAAGCGCTGAATTAAGGCAGTCAGCCGCGGAGAGGCAAAGAGGCGAAGCAGCTGATCTTCGAAGGAGACGAAAAATTTGGTGCTTCCAGGATCCCCCAAGCGGGCGCTGCGCCCACGCAACTGCCTGTCAATACGCCTAGATTGGTGGCGCGTTGTGCCAATGACATGTAGACCACCTAGCTCTGCCACATCACTTTTGAGCTTAATATCTGTTCCACGTCCCGCCATGTTGGTCGAAACCGTAACCGCTGCATGCGCTCCCGCCTGGGCAATGATTTCAGCTTCCTGCTCGTGGTATTTGGCATTAAGCACCGTGTGCTTGATCTGATTTTGTTTTAAAATACGGGCTAATTTTTCAGAAACTTCTACCGATTCGGTGCCAATCAATATCGGACGACCTTTTTCGTGAATCTCGCGAATCTCCTGCAAAATCGCATGGTATTTTTCGCGCTCAGTCATGTAAATTTCATCGTTGGCATCGTCGCGCTTACACACCTTATAGGTAGGAATTTGCAACACATCTAGCTGGTAGATCTCTTTAAATTCTCCAGCCTCAGTAATGGCCGTGCCCGTCATCCCCGCAATCTTGTCGTACATCCGAAAATAGTTCTGAAGGGTAATGGTGGCGTACGTTTGCGTCTCTTTTTGGATCTCTACATTTTCCTTGGCCTCAATTGCCTGGTGCAATCCATCCGAAAAACGACGCCCCGGTTGCGGACGGCCCGTGTGCTCGTCAATGATGACAATTTTTCCATCCACAACAATGTAGTCGATGTCTAGCTCCATCAAAAGATGGGCGTGCAGTAGCTGTCTTAGGTTATGAGAACGCTCTTTTCGAAGCGCATCGGCATCGTTAAGAGCCATTTTTTGCTCGAGTTTTTGCTCTTGCGATAAATCGCTATTTTCATCCACTTTTGCATACTCATGACCCAAATCAAGCATGATAAAGTCGTCCGCAGAGCAACCCTCGAGAGCACCCCAGGCGGCAATCCCCCGATCCGTTAATTCAAATTCGCTGCTCTTTTCATCGATAACCAAATAGAGCTCGGCAATTTTTTCGGCCTTCTCTGCCTTTGTTTGGTCCCCATGAAAATAGGTACTCCACTTTTCTACCTCTGCACGCAGGTCAGGATGCTCTTTTGCACGACGCAAAATCTTATTATTGGGCATCCCCAAACTCACCAGCCAAAGACGCAAGCAGGTGTCGCGTACCTCATTTCGAACTTGCTTGTCCTTCATGTCGATCTCTTCTTGCGACCAGTAGCGTTCTAAAACACGCTTGGCCTCACTTGCAATCTTGTTGCAGCAATCGCGCTGTTTTTTAACCAACGAGGCCGCTTTGGATTGCAACTGATCATACATTTGAGTGCTTTGAGGTGCCGGACCCGAAATAATCAGTGGCGTTCTTGCCTCATCAATCAAAATAGAGTCGATTTCATCGATCACTGCAAAGGTATGGCTGCGCTGCGCCTGCTCCTTGCTGCTTTGTGCCATCGAATTGTCGCGCAAATAATCAAAGCCAAATTCAGAGGCTGTTCCGTAAACCACATTAGCTTGGTAAATTTCTCGTCGCTTATGCGGAGGCGTGCCGTTGGTTAAGGTGCCTGTTGTGAGCCCCAACCAGCGCAAAATAGTACCCACCCATTCGCAGTCCCGTGTGGCCAAATAGTCGTTAACAGTAACCAAATGCACAGAACCACCAGAAAGAGCATTTAAATAGAGCGGCATCGTGGCAGTAAGGGTTTTACCCTCTCCCGTCTGCATCTCGGAAATATTGCCATGGTGCATGGCAATCGCTCCCACGATTTGCACATCATAGGGAATCATATCCCACTTTTGGTCATATCCTGACACATGGATCTCGGTGCCACATAACCTGCGACACGCATTTTTGATTACCCCATATGCCTCTGGTAAGAGCTGGTCTAAACTCTCACCCGCTTGATGGCGCTTTTTGAACTCATCTGTTTTGGCGCGTAGCTCATCATCTGAAAGCGCTTTGTACTGCTCATCAAACTGGTTGACCTCAGAAACGATTTTTTTAAATTGCCCAATGGTGCGCTCTTGAGAGGTGCCAAAAATTTTTTTAAACAGACCAAACATAAAAGATATTATTTAATTTTTTAGTGTCACCAATATTATACAGCTTTTTCTGTAATAAGACAAGGGCTAGGCAACTAGGGTATGAGTGACTAAATGATTGCTTAAGGGGAGCTTTTTCTGCAGGGTGCGCATCGCGCGGTGATGTCTGGCCCGTCCGGTCGCCTCTTGGTCCAATTGGGCAAGCTTGGCCCGAATCTCGTACGCCCGTACAAAGTTCCCTTGCCGCGCCTCACAAGCACTCAAGATTTCCCAAGAGGTTGTGTCCGCAATGAGCTTGAGGGCAATGTGTGCCATTGAAAGCCCCTCCTCATACGAAAGGGAGGTCGTAACCCCCACGCCAAACATCCACGCAAGGCCACGGTAGCCATGGGGATGGTCAGGGAAGGTATGAATGATCTGCAAATAGATCTGCTCTGCTTGTGCCCATTTTTTTTGGCACTCTAAGCTATAGCCGTAGTAGGCAAGGCTCTGTGCCGTTTTTTCACCGCTATTTAAGGCCATCTCGAGCAATTTTTGCGCCTCTGCATAGCGCTTTAATTTTAGCGCGCAAGCAGCCGCCTGATTTAAAATACGGGCATCAAATAGATTCCAACCATCAGAGGATTGGTAGAAAAGAAGCGCTTTTTGATAGTGGCCTCGTTCAATCAAACAGGCGCCAAATCCAAGGATTGCAGCTAGGTCTTGGCGATCCTTTTCTAGGATCGTGCGAAAAATTTCCTCCGCCTCGCTTAAATTACCTAGACGCCGTAGCGTGTTTGCCAAGCGAATGAATATATGCTGGTGTTGACCCAAAAGAGTAAGGGCTCTTTTGTAATAACAAGCGGCCTGTAAATAGTGGTTGGTCTCGCTTAAACAGTCAGCTGCCAAAAGAATGAGATCGCCATTTTCGCTCTGCTCCAAAAATGGATCCAAAATCCTGAGGCACTTGCTATGTTTTTTTACCAAAAAATAACAACGGGCGAAGAGCAATATGTCACCCTCTTTGGTCAAAATAGGCCTGCATACCCGAAAGGCACTTAGAGCCTCTTTTGGCTTTGCCATGGCTACCAAAATTTTCGCCTCCTCTAATCGGAAAAGTAGCTCCTCTGGAAATTTTCGCGCAGATCGGCTGGCCTCTTGTAGCGCGTTCTCTAGTTGGTTTGTTCCATGAAGAACTTGGATATAGCAAAGTTTGGTCAGCTTATTGCCGCGCCTTTTTTTGAGCAGAGGCCCCAAAAGTTTTTGAGCTTCTGTAAATTCTTTGATCGAGATGAGGTGTTGGATTTTTTGGAGTTTTTTCTGTGTTGCTTTTGGGCAGAGATAGATCGACGATAACCAATGTTTAAAAGCGGCTACCATAATCAGTCCAATTAGAGAGCAAACAATTGTTATAAACACGTCACGCGTTTTCTTAAGTTTTTATAATAACATTTTAATACAGAAAGCTCTGAATAAAGGCTACAAAAAAACATCATTTTTTTATTGAGCCAATCCCTTCTCCCATAAGACATAGTGTTTCAATGTATTGCGAGGAGTTAGTAATGAGGTCTTGATCAAAGATAATAGAATTTTGTTTAAAAAGAAGAATTAGCGACGAACCTCCAAAAGAAAAAAATCCTTTTTCATCACCTTTTTTATTTGGCTGATTTGGTTTATAAGTTTGATGAATTGTTCCAACATTTGTAGCCCCAACTTCGATAAAAAGTACTTCTCCAAATGTATCTGTAGTAAGTGTTGTAATTACGCGTTTGTTTTCGGTAAATATAGAGATGTTTTGTTTGACAGCGATTGGGTTGACGGACCAGAGCATCTTGTCTAGATGTTGGGCTTTGGAGGCGCTGCAGTCGGCTGGAAAGTGAAAGCGATGGTAATCTGTGGGGCAGAGGCGCGCTATAACCATGGAGCCTTCTTGGTAGGCGTTGGCGAGCGCTTGATCTTTCAGGAGTGATTGCAGGGTAAATTTTTTGCCTTTTACAAAAAAGCCCTCAGCTTGCGCGATCTGTGGGATCACCAGGTAGCGGCCATCGGCGGGGGCGCTCAAGCGATTTAGGTCGGAGCAGATGGGGCGCGCGCTCTTTTTGAGCTTTCTGCAAAAAAAGTCATTGAAGGAGGTAAACTCTTTTATGGGTTTCAAAAATTCACTATCATTCACATGATAGTGGTCGATAAAAGGTTTGATCTTTTTTTTAGTCCAGCTCTGTTTTTGCCACCAGCCGTAGAGGGCAGAGAGAAAGGTTAGGCGGGCTACCCATTTACAGAGGTATTTAAAAAGGGGGTGGTCTTGGTAGAGAAGAGAGAGCCACTTTTGGCCATATACTGCTTCTTTTACTTTTTTATTGGACCTTCGGTCTATATAGTAAATTGCCATTTTGCTAAGATATTAATCTATGTATGATTCTAATGCAACTATCTCTGCAATTGCGACACCTTTGGGGGAAGGTGGGGTCGCAATTATTCGGATTTCTGGTCCTGCTGCGCTTGCCGTTGCAAACGGTCTCTTTTCAGCCGATGTCACAAAATATAGCACACATACGGCGCATTTGGGCAATGTTTTGACGCCTGGTGGCGAATTGGTAGATCAAGCACTCTGTCTTGTGATGCATGGTCCGCGCTCTTTTACAGGGCAAGATTGTGTGGAGCTGCAATGTCACGGGGGTCTTTTGGCGGCGCGCAAAGTCTTACAGGCGACCTTGGCAGCAGGGGCGCAATTAGCAAAACCGGGTGAGTTTACCTTTCGTGCCTTTATGAATGGAAAAATTGATTTGGCGCAAGCAGAGGGAATTCAAAACCTCATTGGAGCCAAGAGTGAACAGGCCTATGAGCACGCCCAAACGCACTTGGAGGGCAGACTCTCGGGGACTGTGCAATCGTTTCAAGCAGAGCTTGTGCAACTGGCAGCTATTTTTGAGGCGTGGGTTGACTTTCCAGAGGATGACCTGGGCTACCTCTCCTTTGCAGAACTAACTCAAAGACTCAATGCACTTATCGAAAAAATGCAAAGGCTTTTGGGTAGCTATGAGCAGGGCAAGCGGCTAAAAGAGGGGGCGACGATCTGTTTGGTGGGGCCTCCCAATGCGGGTAAATCCTCTTTGCTCAATGCCCTTTTGGATCAAGAGCGTGCGATTGTCACCCCGATTGCAGGCACTACGCGCGACCTCATTGAGGCAGATTACTGCTTGGCGGGTCACAACCTGAGTCTGGTGGATACTGCGGGAATTCGCGAATCTGAGGATCCAATTGAAAAAGAGGGCATTGTGCGGACTCAAAAGGCGATGCAAAAAGCAGACTTAGTCTTGCTCTTGATGGATGCCTCGGAGCCTATCAACCCATCGGATTACTTGGATGGGGCTTGTCAGCAAAAAGCGCTTGTGCTCCATAATAAGATCGATTTATGTCCACAAACCTCATCGCCTGCACCAGATCTTGCGATCTCGGTAAAGGAGGGGGTTGGGTTTGACAAGTTGCGCCAAATGATTGATGAGCGCCTATGTCAAACAGCTAGACATTCTGAGGGGGTAATTTTAAGTTCGGAGCGCCATCGGGAGGCGTTGGAGCAAGCACTTGCTTTAGTGGTGCAAGTACGGGAGCAATTTGAGGCGCGTATTTCGCCCGAGTTTTTATCCTTTGAGATGCGCCAGGCGCTGCAAGCGCTCGGCAAAATTATTGGCACGGATGTGACAGAGGATGTGTTGGACTCTATTTTTTCACAATTTTGCATCGGCAAGTAGATGAATCAAAAAGAGCTCTTTATCTGCCAAACTTTGGATCGTCTCTTTCCAAATCCAACACCGACGCTAGATTTTCGTGATCGTTACACCCTTTTAATTGCGGTGCTGCTTTCAGCGCACTCTACAGATCGGATGGTCAATCGGGTGACGCCAGCTCTTTTTGAGCGTGCCTCGGATCCTCAAACGATGATTACCCTTTCGGTGGATGAAATTTTAGCCATTGTGCGCCCTTGTGGCCTGGGGCCTAAAAAGGCGCAGGCGATTTGGGATCTTTCGCATCAATTGCTGGACCATTTTGGAGGGGAGGTGCCTGATAATTTAGAGGATTTGGAGACGCTTGCGGGTGTGGGGCACAAAACGGCCTCTGTGGTCTTGTGTCAGGGGTTTGGGTTGCCTGCCTTTCCTGTGGATACACATATTCAGCGTTGTGCGCAGCGGTGGGGCCTTTCTCGTAAAAAGAGTCCCTCGGCGATAGAGGGGGATCTAAAAAAAATCTTTCCTAAAAGGATGTGGGCGCGTCTGCATCTTCAAATTATTTATTATGCGCGCACGCACTGTCCAGCCAAGAAGCACTTTCTAGCAGGGTGTCCCATTTGCCAGGAATTTGTTGGTGGTTTTTTAGACAATTGAGCCTATTGATGAGGTGTGGGGCCTTGATTCTTAAGTATTTGAGGTTGGGCACAAAAACGCTCGAGGGTCGTGGTTAAAAAGGCATCGCTTTTGAGGATGCGCTCGATGGTCGCCATCTCGCTTGTATACCCATCTACAAGCGCCCTTACCTCAGATGAATTTGGATCACCTCTAAAGCTCACAGGAATAACCTGTGATCCAGGGGGTTTGTAGCCCGCAACTTTAAAAGAGGCAGCTACCTGCTCGCCCAGACGCATCTGCTTGAATGTAGTCGATGCCTCCTTTCCAAAGCCTAAAATCAACCCCATCAGCTTTTTGTCATGCCTTAGCAAGGGTCTTAGCTTCTTTTTTTTCTCTAATTTTGCGATAAAAGCTTTTGCAGAAAAGTGGTCCCCAAGAATTTCTGCAAAAGCCTGATGGTGTTCTTGTAGTAGCTTTTGCAAACGCTCTTTGTGGATAAAAAAGAGGTTGAGGAAGGCCTCCTGTTTTGAACGAACATGTTCCTGACAAATAATGATATTTGGGTGGTAGAATTTGTGACTATATTGCTGCCAAACCTGCCAACTCTCCTTGATTTGCCTCTGGTAGCACAAAGGGTTCGTGGAGACAGAGGGAGGAACCAAAGGATAGTCACAAACAAGAGGGATGGTGGCAACAGCTGCGCTCTTTGTCTTTCCAAAAAGTACATGCCCGAGATTGTCGCACTGCACAAAGTAGGTAAATAATAATTCAATTTTTTCCCTATCTTGTTGGGGAATAGATTGCAGAAGTCTCTCGATTTCATTTCCATGAAGAGGCGAGAGTAAAAAAATAAGCATCAAAAGTATAATTCTCATAATTTTAACTATAACAGAACTAGATTTAAGAACCTATACTTCAATTTGAAATAGTTGGATTTTGATAAACGAGTTGTTGGAGGGTAGTGATTAAAAAAGTATCGCTTTTGAGGATGCGCTCGATGGTAGCCATCTCCTTTGTGTAGCTATCTACTAGCGCTCTTACTTCAGATGAATTTGGATCGCCTCTAAAGCTAACAGGGGTAATTTGTGATCCTGCGGGCTTGTAGCCCGCAACTTTAAAAGAAGCAGCTACCTGCTCACCCAGACGCATCTGCTTGAAGGTAGTGGATGCTTCACTTCCAAAACCTAAAATCAACCCCAACAATTTCTCATCATGTCTTAGCAAGGGCCTCAATTTTTTTTTTCTTTCTAATTTTGCGATAAAAGCTTTTGCAGAAAAGTGGTCCCCAAGAATTTCTGCAAAAGCCTGATGGTGTTCTTGTAGTAGCTTTTGCAAGCGCTCTTTGTGGATGAAAAATATGTTGAGAAAAGCATATTGTTTTAAACGAACGTGCTCCAGGCAAATGATGATATTTGGGTGACGAAATTTGTAACTATATTGCTGCCATACTTGCCAACTCTCCTTGATTTGCTTCTGGTAGCATAAAGGTGTTGTAGATACAAAGGGCGGAACCAAAGGAAAATCACAGACGAGCGGGATGGTGGCAACAGCCGCTGTCTTTGTCTTTCCAAAAAGCACATGTCCGAGGTTGTCGCACTGTACAAAATAGGTAAACAACAGTTCAATTTTTTCTTTGTCTTTTTGCGGAATAAATTGGAGCGCTTTTGTTATTTCATTTGCGTTAACCGAATAAAACAGAAAAAAGATCGTCAAAAAAAAGCGCACGCATTAACCAGGTTTTTGGCTCCAAATAGGGAAACCGCAGGTACTGCAACGTCTTCCCCGTGTATAGGTATCATTATAACATATGGGGCATATAGCAGCTTGAATATTTGGAATGGCAACAATGTATCCGTCATTGGACACGTTAAGCGATGCCACAGCTATTGGGGTTTCATCAATGATTACAAATAACCCTTCAGGAGTAATAGAAATTTGCTGAGGTGTTACAACTAAAAAATTTGAAAACACTGCGGCGGGTGTTGCCAGTATAGCGGTTAGAAAAAATAGTGTTAAAGATTTTCTGAATATGGGCATTTTATCTCCTTCTTTTTGGAAAATTTAGACACCCTTTATAAAAAAAAATAAATTTAGACGCAAGAAAATTTTATAGTCGTTTAAGTTTAAAATTTCCTGTTTAGAAATCAGAGTTCAAAGATAAGGGAAGTCTGGAGAACGTAGTAAACCATTACTGGTTTATAAGTTCGAAGACAAAGCTTATCAAAGAAATATGGTTTCTAA
>Ga0180433_10001067_pt1 | contig 46440 bp, 47 predicted proteins | sample SS_ome_8_FD_132980 | JGI IMG/M metagenome (GOLD analysis project Ga0180433, IMG submission 132980) | Hypersaline lake sediment archaeal communities from the Salton Sea, California, USA - SS_1_D_1 metaG | ecosystem: Environmental > Aquatic > Non-marine Saline and Alkaline > Hypersaline >...
ACTATGCAAAGGATTCGTTTTCTACATTTTAAAATAAAACATTTAGAAAAAGCTCTTGATAAAAAGGAAGATTTCTCCTTTTCGGACCTCAATTATATCATTGAATATATAAAGATTTTAAATGTTAATTATAAAACCCAAAGTCAAATAAAAATATTCAAAGAATTAGATATCACTCCTACGTTCTTTGATCCAATTGCAAAACGAGAGATTAAGATATGGGATCTAATTTTTGAATGTGCACGCACTTTATGGATTTCTGCTAAAGCCCATTCTTTTCTTTCTATGAAGTTTGAAAAAGACGGTTTGATGGAAAATGCCATAATTGCCATGGTCGAAAGTAGTAAAATGTACAAAACCGCCGCCTATTTTAGTGCAGCATGTACTCGGCAAGAAGATAAGGGAAAAGCACTTTCTGTTGAAATGCTCGAGTTGAATTCAGAACAATCTCGGATCCTCGCCCAAAATTTAGCTATACTCAGTGAAGTAAAGAAAGAAAACTATTCAATGGCAGCTAATCTCTCCGCAGGATTAAGTGCCTTGACTAAAAGGTTGGCTTTCTTGAGAAGTTATGAAAAATTAAAGCACGTTCAATTAAAAGCGCAATACAATTACGATATAGGTAAAGCTTGTCATCTTAAAGCAGAGTCATTAAAAAAATTACCAAATTCTCCTGAGAATGATATCCATATAGAAAATCTAAAGAAGAAAGCGAATTATTATTATTATAAAGCGGAAGAACTATGGGAGGTTCTTTTAGAAAATAATCCCGAACTTTCTAATAGCGTTCGAGAAAAAATCAAACACAATTTGTCTATTGTTAATGATGATATTATTTTAAATGATGTTGAAATTATAACCGAAGAGGAAGCTTCTGAGATTCAAGACCCTGAGCCTCTCATCATAGTACCCGAAAATTTAGCTCCATTTATTCCAAGAACAACTAATTTTCTCACAGAATATAATCAAAAGGATTTAAATTTCGATGCGTACAAGAGATACAAACATCTCCTTTCAGAAGTATCAGGAAATGCTAATAAAATTCAAGAATTAATGAACACTAAAGCTGGAGTGGGGAGGACCCTAAAACAACTGGAAATCTTATATCAAAATAACGATATTGATGTGAATAGTTTTACTGAATTATTTGAAAAATATTCGATTAAACTTGAGACTATAGATTCGGCTATCAAAAGCTTAAAAGACTCTAAGAATCCTTCTCGATCTCAAAATATTCAACCGAAAGTGTTTAAACCTCCTAAATCAATGAAATAAGGTGGATTCGATTTTAGATGTAATTAATGTTGCCAAAAAATTTCTATTTTATGGACTATTAGGAATTCTCGTTATAATTTTCTTTTTAAATCGATTATTAGGTTTATGGCTTTCAGGATTTCTTTTCTTGGCTTACTTCTTATCCTACTTAATTTCTCATTCATCAAAGAGACGATTATTACGATCAATTCGCGATTATTTAATAATAAGCGACGTAGAAATTGCTAAGAAATTAAATCGTCCCATAGAGGATATTAGAAGCATCTTATTCAGCTTATCTAAAAATCAAAGAAAAAAGAATTGGCTAATCGTATATCTTAACAAGCGATATCTCTTTCTTAATGAACAAGCAGTTAAACATTTTGAGCTTCTATACTATAAAGGGTATAATGAGAAGAAAATTTTTGAAAGTTTGCAGCATAAAATGCGCATAAAATCACGAGCAGAAGTTAAAGCCATAGTATCTACAATGACTAACCAAAATCGATTAAGTGCCATCAGAAAATAGTCAAATATTTTATTAGATTTCTTTTATCGTTCCATAGATTTCATCTTTACAATATTTTGCTTTATTTGACTTAAAATGAATGATAATCGGTGAATCTTCGAGTTCTAGCATATTCTCATATATTTTTTTATCCCCCCATTTTAATGCTTCTAATACGAGGGATAAATGATGGCGAAAGATTCTATCTCGCATCCCTGCCCATCCAAAACAAAATCCACCACTTACATGTAAATATATATGGAGTTCAAATATATTATCAATCCTACACCATTCGGCTAATACTTCATCCCTCATCAACCGAGTGTAAAATCCCGAGATTTGATTTTTGTCATATTCGGGGCTTATGGTTAAAAACAAATCTCCGGTTGAGTCTGAATGGGTTAAAGTATACCGACGTGGAGTTGATAAGTTTTGAGTATCGATTGCCCCTTTAAACTCTACATGCAATTTATCAGGGTTTAAAGTAGACATAATTATGAAGTAGTACAATATTGAGAAGTATAAATCTTACTATTATGAATTATTATAGCTTCTTCAGATAAATTAGATTTCTCTTACTCTTGAGTTAGTTCTTGAAATTTAAGCAATAGCTTCTTTTGCTCTTCAGAGAGCTTCTTAGGGATCTCAATATTAATAATAACATATTGGTCTCCTTTTCCTTTCCCTCGTAAGTAACTCACGCCCCGATTTTTAATGCGAAACTCTGTGCCGTATTGAGTTCCAGAAGGTATAGTCAATTCCTTTTCTTTGATCGTTTCATTCTTATAATCTAAAGTCGGAACTTTAATTTTACCCCCTAAAATTGCCGTGACAATATCGATATCTGCTCGAGTATAAAGATCATTGCCCCGTCGAATGAAATTTTCATTCTCCTTGACACTTATTCCGACATATAAGTCTCCCGGGATAGCATTAGTAGAGGGTACATGACCACCACCTTGCACTTTTAAGTGTACTCCGTTTTCTATACCCGATGGGATATTTACGTGAATTTTCTTGCTTTCGGGGACCACTTTTTTGCCATTACATACCTTGCATTTTTTTTGGATTACTGTTCCCGTACCATTGCAGGTATAACATTCAGATTCTCGTATTATCGTACCAAATCCCGATTGGGTCATTTTTCGGATCCTTCCTGTACCTTCACATTGTGGACACGTTTTTACGCTGGAAGGGTCTTCTGCACCCGTACCCTCGCATGCATCGCATGGAGTATATCTTTGAATAGGAATATCTTTTTTAACCCCAAACATAGCCTCTTCAAAACTTATCGTAACATGCTCTTCTATATCTTGTCCGACTTCTCGTCGAGGTGTTCTACGACCTCTTGCCCGTGAGCCAAAGCTACCGAATCCAAAATCATCAAACCCACCAAAAGGAGAAAAACCGCCAAAGATTGATTTCAATAATTCATCAATCCCTGGAATTCCCCCCCGAAAGAAATCGCTCATATCAATATCTACTCCGCTAAAACCGTACTGATCGTAATTTCGCCGTTTATCCGGATCGCTTAAAACTTCATAGGCTTCTTGGACTTCAATAAATTTATCCTTCGCTTTAGGATCGGTTTTATTTACATCGGGATGATATTTTCGAGCCAACTTTCGGTAAGCTATCTTAATCTCGTCTGTAGTTGCATCCTTACCTACTCGCAGAACTTCATAGTAATCTCTCTTATTACCAGAACTCATGTTTTCTTCTCATTTAAAATAATTGTATTCGAGCGTTTATCAATTGAATAAAATCTGTACTAAAATTTATTTTTTTAGATTTATAAACCTCAATTGATATGAAAATAAAAATCAACTAAATTATTTTACAGAAAACTATAAAAATATAATGAAAAACAATTTGTTATGAGCGATTTGTATTCTTAAAATAATAAAAAATAAAAAATTTAAACAAAAAGTAAAATTTGGGATTTAATCTTCGTCCCAATCAACATCAACGACTTTCTTTTTATCCTTTTTATCGTCTTTTTCTGCTTTATAGGATGCGCCGCCACTTCCTTGAGCTGCCTCTCCGGCACCTCCTGGAGGGACACCTCCCATACCACCTGGGGGTACACCTCCCATTCCACTCGCTGCACGTTGTGCTTGCTCAGCTGCTTGTTGATATACCTGATCTTGGGATTGTGATGCATAAATTCTCTGAGAAAAGCTGTACATTGATTTCTGTAGGTTTTCTATACCCATTTTAATCCGTTGTACGTCATCCGTTTTAACATCCTCTTCTAAGGATTTAATCGCGGCTTCAATTTCATCTTTTTCTTTATCTTCGATTTTATCCTTGTTGTCTTCCATCAATTTTCGAGTCTGGTAAATCATTGAATCCGCATTGTTTCTAATTTCGATTAACTCTCGAACCTTCTTATCTTCTTCTTCATACATCTCAGCATTCTTTACTTTCTCCTCTATCTCCTCAGGAGTCAATCCTTTTGCGCCTGTAACAGTGATACCTGTTTCCTTTCCTGTCCCTAAATCTTTTGCGGTAACGTTTACGATTCCGTCAGCATCGATTGAGAATTTCACTTCAATCTGAGGGATTCCTCGAGGTGCAGGTGGAATTCCCGTTAAATGAAACATCCCTAAAGAGATATTATCCTTTGCCATCGCTCTTTCTCCTTGAAGCACGTTTATAGTAACTGCGGGTTGATTGTCAGCTGCTGTACTAAAGGTTTGCTTTTTCTCTGTTGGAATGGTAGTGTTTCTTTCAATTAATTTTGTAAACACGCCTCCAAGAGTCTCAACTCCTAAGGATAAGGGTGTGACATCTAATAATAATAAGTCTTCTACATCACCGGCAATAACTCCTCCCTGAATTGCGGCACCGATTGCGACACATTCCATAGGGTCGACAGAATGTTCGGGTTCTTTACCGAAGAAATCTTTAAATCGTTTTTGAACGGAAGGCATTCTAGTAGGACCTCCGACCAAAATGATTTTGTCTACTTCATTTACCGATAATTTCGCATCAGAAACCGCTCTCCTCATGATAGGATCAAGCCTCTTGAGGACAGGTTCGATTAACGATTCTAACTTCGCACGAGTGAGTTCCATTTCAAGATGTAGTGGGTTACCTTCTTTTTGAGAAATATAAGGCAAATTGATGGTGGTTGAAATAGTCGTGGATAGTTCGATCTTTGCTTTCTCCGCAGCATCCTTGATACGAATCATTGCTTTTGAATCATTTGTGAGATCTATTCCCTCTTTTTTCTTAAATTCATTCTTAATCCAGTCAATGATGTGATTGTCCATATCTGTACCACCGAGCTGAGTATCACCTGCAGTAGATAACACTTCAACTACACCGCTACCATATTCCATAAGTGTTATATCGAATGTACCGCCTCCTAAATCGAGTACACAAATTTTCCACAATTTATCTTTTGTGTCTTTATCTAAACCATATGCCAAACATGCTGCAGTCGGTTCATTAATCATTCGTACCACTTCGAGTCCGGCAATCTCACCCGCATTTTTAGTTGCAGTCCGTTGAGCATCGTTGAAGTATGCTGGTACAGTAATGACAGCTTTCTTAACTTCTTCACCAAGATACGAGCTTGCATCGTTTTTAATCTTTTTAAGGATCATTGCCGAAATCTCCTCAGGGGTGAATTCTTTCCATTCTTTTCCAACCTTTACTTTAGCCTTGTATGAAAGCCCCATTTTTCGTTTGATAGCAGTGATCGTACCGTCAGGATTCGAAACTGCTTGGCGTCGTGCCGGTTCCCCTACAATCTTTCTCCCATTCTCGTCAAAAGCAACATAAGAAGGAAAAGCTTTGCCACCAAGAGTACGTCCTTCTGCTGCAGGAATAATCTCTGGTTGACCAGTTCCACTTAATACTGCACACGCACTATTACTAGTTCCAAGGTCAATACCGACGATCTTCTCTTTGCGTTTAGTTTTATCGCTCTTTTCTTCACTCATTTCTAATTTCACTTTATTCGGAATCTTAGTTATTTTTATTGAATTCTGATATAATTGTTTTATTCTTATGAATTATATAATATAGAAAAATTTAAAATTTTTATGAATTTCTATGACATAGAGATCATTTATATCATATTAAGATTTTATGGTTTGAAATAGGGATAAACGATGACTCGCAAGGACAAGACTGATAAAAGTAGTACTAATGCTGAAAATGTTATGAAAAGTGAAAAAGAGCACTCAAACGAGGAAAGTGTTTCTCAAAAAAGCTCAGATGTATCTGTATCTGAAAAAAAGAAAAGTACTGAGCAATCAGCAGAAATAAAGCAAATCTCGGGAAAAGAGCCGGGGAAATTAGAATACTACTCTAAAGAGCACTTAATTGAGAGATTGAGCAATTCAGATGCAGAATTGAAAAAACAATCTGAAGATCTCAAAAAAACAAAAGAGGAAGCAGAGAACTGGAATAATAAATACATGCGACTCCAAGCGGAATTTGAGAATGCTCAGAAGCGATGGGATAAGACTCGCAAGAATTTACGATTAGAGTATACCGCATCGGTACTAAAAAGCTTCCTCCCATTATATGATTCATTTAAAAAAGCATTATCTGATGATAAGGAGAACACAAAACTCTTAAAGGGCTTTTTCGACCAATTTATGAGTATTTTAAAAAGCTACAAAGCAGAACCCATGAAGGTAGAAGAGAACGAAACATATGATTACACCACGCAAGAAGCATTAACCTCCATTGAAAAAACCGATGTTCCTAAAAACACTATCTTAGAAGTGGTTCAAGATGGATGGAAACTAGATAACGAAGTCCTAAGATACGCAAAGGTTATCATCTCGAAAGAACCAAAACCTCCCGAGCCTAAACCTGAACCCAAAGCAGAAATTGAAGCCTTAGAACAAGAACAAACTAATCAGACCGAGAATGCAGAATCTAAAGACTCTACCGAAAAAGGTGCAGATGATATAAAATCTACTAACTCCAATAAGGAAGGTAATATACCAGAGGACTAATTTATTGGTATGCTGTTATAATTATTTTGAGTTTTCTTTTAAAAATTTATTACTTATAATCCAAACTTTTTTCTGAGCAATTTGGGATATCTAATTTGATAGAGATACAATAAATATATAGAAATTAGTATTATGACAATAAGGAAAGTAAAAACTTTAAATAAGGCTAAAACTACCTTAGAAGGTGCGGGTGTTCGATTGAAAAGAGCATTCGGTACCATAAACCCTGATCTAGATCCTTTTCTTCTCTTAGATGATTTTAGTTCAGACAATCCAAATGATTATTCATCGGGATTTCCATTTCATCCTCACAGAGGATTTGAGACCATCACTTACGTTCTCCAAGGTAAAGTAGAACACAAAGATAACTTAGGAAATGGAGGAGTGATAGGACCCGGTGATGTCCAGTGGATGACCGCTGGCTCAGGAATTATCCATCAGGAAATGCCAAAACCATTTGCAGGAGATCCAAGATTAGCAGGATTTCAGTTATGGATGAACCTTCCCGCATCACATAAAATGATGAAACCTCGTTATCGGGAAATAACACAAGAAAGGATACCAGAAGTAACTATTAATAAGGGGATTAAAGTTAAAATTATTTCTGGAGAAGTAAATGGCATTAAAGGCCCTGTTCAAGACATAATTTCCCAACCGGAATATCTTGATATCACTATGAATCCTCATCATAAATTTGAATATTTTATTAAAGAAGAGCATAATGCTTTTGCCTATGTTATTACAGGTGAAGCATATTTTGATGATGAATATAATCAGCTCATTGGTGAGAAAAATCTTGTGGTATATCAAACTGGTGATGAGGTAGTCATTAAAACTAAAGATCAGCCAGTTCGATTTCTTTTAGTCTCGGGTAGACCTCTAAATGAACCTGTAGCATGGCGAGGTTCAATAGTTATGAATTCTGAAGAAGAACTTCAGACTGCTTTTCGAGAGGTTCAAAAAGGGACATTTATTAAACATACTATAGAAAAGAATTAATGCTATGCTTTTTTTTTTAATAAGGTAAAATTACAGTTTATTTTTAAATAATCTAAAAAGATTTAAGCGATTTAACCTAGAAATTCATGTAATTCAAAGAGTAAATTGAGAGATAATGGAAAATAAAGTCACTCAAACCTTTATTAAGGGAGAAAATGTTGAGTTATGGGCTCCTACCGTTGAAAATATAGAGCTCTACGCTAAGTGGGTTAATTTACCAACCGGAAGAATGTACTCTCGAGTTCCGACTCCTCAAAAAATTAGTGAGTTGAAAAAATTATTCGAGCCAAAACCAGAATTTCTAGTTCAAAAAGAGGTCTATCTTGAGATATATCATAAAAAGGATGAAAAATCAATTGGTATTGTTGGATTATCAGATATCGATTGGCTTAATAGAAAAGCAAAAGTATTCATTAATATTGGAGAGTCAGAATACTGGGGAAAAGGAATAGCTGGAGAGACATTAAGGCTTTTGTTCGATTATGCGTTTGAAGATCTCAATCTCCATAAATTATATGCGGGAATTTATACTCCAAATCTCCGTTCAAAAAGAGTTTTTGAAAAATTGGGGCTTGCCCAAGAAGCAATCCTTAAAGAAGAAGTATATGTTGATGGAAAATATTATGATACCGAAATCTATTGTCTATATAAAAAAAACTGGCTAAAAAGGAATAAATGATAAGGTGATTGAAATAACAGAAGTGAAACAATACCCTTTTATCGAGGGAAAAAATTTAACGCTATGTGCACCAAATAAAGACAATTTGAATCTTTATGCATCCTGGGATAACCATCCTGACGCACGTAAATATGCTCGAAACGTGTTTCCGACTACAGCTGGCGATCTTAAGAAGTACTTGGAACGAGGGCAAGAGCGAGCTCCACGAGAAATTGGGTTTGAAATTTGGCATAAAGCTGATAGTAAACCAATAGGATTTATCGGGTTTAACTTCGTTAACTGGGCAGATAGAATGGGAAATATAGGACTCAATATCGGAGATCCCGCATACTGGAAAAAAGATTTAGGATTGGAGGCGACCTATTTGATTTTAGAATACGCGTTTAATGAACTTAACTTATTCAAAATAACTGCGGATATGTACGAAATGAATACTCCCTCGTGGAAGATTTGTGAGAAATTAGGTATGAAGCGAGAGTTAATATATATGAAACAAGCGTATGTAAAAGGAAAATACGTGGATGCCTATCAATATTGTCTATTTAAAGAAGATTGGAAGAAACTAAGGCAAAATTATGAATTCAAATAATCTAATAAAGGGAGAGTAATGATGAGTGAAGAAAAAGAAAAAAAGAAAGAGCCAGTATATATTCCATTCATTGAAGGAGAAAATGTAGCACTTGCACCAACTAACATCGATCACATCCAATTATATACTAAATGGAATAATAATCCAAGAGCAAGACATTATGCTCGCAATATGATACCCCATACTACTGAAGACTTGAAAAAATGGTTTGAACCAAGGGGCGGACTTACTGAACATGTAGGATTCGAAATATGGCATAAAAAAGATAAAGTACCAATCGGAACATGTGGCTTTGGGAGAATTAATTGGATAGACAGAAATGCGAATATTTATATGAATATTGGTGAGCCTGAATATTGGAATAAAAACTTAGGTACGGAAGCTTCGCATTTATTGATTGATTATGGATTTAAGGAACTCAACTTCTTCAAGATTTATGCTGGAGTTTTCGAACCGAATATACGATCTTGGTCCGTTGCAGAAAAAGATGGATTTATTCTTGAAGGGATTGAAGAGAAAGCAATTTATATTGATGGAGAGTATGTAGGTGCTCGTAGATATCGCTTGTTTAAAGAAGATTGGCTAAAAAAGAAAGCAAAAAAGTGAATCACATAATTTTTTCATATATATCGTTTTATTCTATGCTTTAGAGATAATATACTACTAGATTTATAAGACTGAATTTTCTTAATATTAGTTAGGGAAAGAGTTATTCAGTCGCTTTATCTGAGTCACTTAAAAAACTAAGATAAGAGCTTCAAAAAAAATCTCATTGAAGATATCAAAACGATATCATATTAAATCTACTTTAGATGAGGCTCTATGTCAAGTTTTAAGTTAAAAATATTGCTTGTTGGGACCGCTAAGGTCGGTAAGAAAGAATTAGTAAAGAGGTTCATAAAGAATCGCTTTGCCGCGAATTATCGACTTACAGTGGGGGTGGAGATTCTTACTAAGGACGTAGAGTTCCGACCAGGCGAAATTGCAACACTTTCTATCTGGGACATCGGTGGACAACAGAGATTCGAATTTATTCGATCAACCTTCTATAAGGGTGCGGCAGGAGCTTTATTGGTGTTTGATTTGACACGCGAACATACTTATACTGAAATAAGGAAATGGTTAAATGAAATAAAACAAGTTTGTGGGGAAAATATTCCTTTCGTATTGATTGGGAATAAAGTGGATTTGATACAACATGCTGGGACGGTGATAGATAGGAAAGAGGCAGAAACATTTGCGAAGAAAGAAGGAAGTATTTACATTGAAACATCTACTAGGACTGGGGAACATGTTGATGAAGCTTTTTCAGAATTAACAAGAAGAATTATCGATTCAAGAACTTCTGATTAATTTAAGATTCTATTACAAATGCTTATAATCAAAAATCAAAAAAATTAATAGTACATATTAATTTATGAATACATACATAAAGATTAAATGATTTACCATGTCTGAAGAACCCCAGCTCCCTCCATTTCCTGATTTGGGCGATATTCTCGATCGTAAAAAGCGAATGGTTGAAAAAATCACATCTGTGATTAAATGTAAAGAATGTAAGGCTAAATATGAACGACCTTTTAAAGTTGGAGATTATACTTTTAAAGCCTTATCCGATGAAACGTGTGAAAAATGCGATCAAAGTCAAAATTTGATGATTGAGGAAATCTACTCTGAATGGATTGATCCGAAAAAACAATAAATATTATATTTGAATTGATTGTAGAATATAATATTGAAATCATTCATTTAGCAATATTTTTATGAGTCTCGTATTTATTCTGGATTTTACTGAATTTATAATTATTAATCTATTCAATTTGACTATTTTTGTGCTCTTTCTTTCTCGCGTAAAAAAGCCGAAGATCTCAAGGAAGTTAGGTTTGTTTAATTTAGCACTTGGAATTCCGATATTCATTATTGGTATAATGAATCTAGTATTATTACGAGAATGGTGGTATTGGATATTTCCCTTTTTATTCACTATATTTATTATATTTACGTTCGTTGTCGATTATATCTTAAAGATTCAATTTCGAAACCCGCGGAAATTTTCTATCCTTATCCCGTTTCTAATACTGTTTTACGTAAGTATAATTTTAATGTGGGGGCTCACATGGATTCTTGGTGCAATCTATGGAATTATCACAATGATTACATACTTTCTCCAACTGTTTGGAGCGTATTACGCAGGAATACATGGAGTAGGATAAAAAATTAATCTAATCCCAGCAATCGGATGATTAAATTCGCCATAGAATAGGGATCCATACTTTTATCCATCACCAATTTGATATAATTATCGATTACAGAATTAGTACTAATGAGCTTTTCAACTTTCTTGGTGATTTTATATTTGAGAATTTGAAAGGTTTCGCTTTTAATCCGATTGATTTTATAGCTATCGATAATTCCAGAAGAATTCAGGAAAGATTTATGTTTTTCAATAATTTCAAGGAGGGCATCGAAATTTTCACCCGTTTTCGAGTTGACTTTAACAATTTCCGGCGTCCATTGTTTTATCTTTGCAAAATTTTCTTCTGTTTTTGCTTCGCTATATTTAAAGTTCATACCCAATTCTAGCATTTGCATAATTTCTGATACTTTTTTATCTGCCCCTACTAAATCCATTTTATTGACAACAAAAATATCGGTGATTTCCATTATTCCGGCTTTTATCGCCTGGATATCATCACCTAATCCTGGAACTAATAGAACTACCACCGTATGAGCTGATCTAAAAATATCCACTTCGCTTTGTCCGACGCCTACCGTCTCTACGATGATAATATCGCAACCATAAGCATCTAAAATTTTAATGACATCCTCAGTAGCTCTAGCCAGACCTCCCAACTGCATACGATTTGCCATACTTCTGATAAAGACATTATCTAAAGAGAAGTTTTCTTTCATTCGTATGCGATCGCCTAATAACGCACCTCCTGACAGAGGACTGGTTGGATCAACGCAAACGATACCAATCTTTTTACCTTGATTAATTAATTTCTTTGTAATCGTCGATATGAACGTACTTTTTCCACTTCCGGGAGCTCCTGTTATTCCAAGGATATAGGCATTACCCGTATATTTATAAATAGAATTGATTATTTTTTCTGCAGCCTGAATATCATTTTCTACTAATGTAATCAATCGAGCCGCTGCTCTGGTATCTCCCTTAACTAATTTATCGATTAGATTCGAAAAGTCCATTGTAGCGCTATCTTTTTAGATTATTTTTTACGAATTCTACGATTTCCTTTAGTTCGGTACCTGGACCATAAAATCCCGATAATCCATGCTTCTTTAAGAAAGGTTTATCTTCGTCGGGAATAATTCCGCCAACAGCAACCAAAACGTCATCAATTCCATTTTCTTTTAATTTATCCATTATAACTGGACATAATGCATTATGAGCTCCCGATAAGATGCTTAACATAACGGCATCAGGATCTTCTTGAATAACGGTATTAACCACATCTTCCGGAGTCTGATGAATGCCAGTATAAATAACTTCCATACCTGCATCTCTTAATGCCCGAGCAAGGACTTTGGCACCTCTATCATGGCCATCAAGTCCAGGCTTGGCTACTAGTACCTTAATTTTTCTCTTATCATCCATTTTTTTAACCTCTTAATAAATTGAATCCTCGATATATGTTCCAAATACTTCCTTAAGTGTAGATATTATCTCACCAATTGATGCATATTCTCTTACGGCTTCGATAATGAAGGGCATAAGATTTTCCGTTCCTTTTGCTGCCTCTTTTAGATTGGAGAGTGCTTCTTTGACTTTTTCATTATTGCGTTCGCCTTTGATCTTGTTAAGACGTTCGATCTGTTCCTTAGCAACGTCCTCATCTATTTTTAAAAGAGGTGTAGAACATGGCTCTCGTAATTTAAAATCATTTACTCCAACAATAATTCGTTCCCGAGCCTCAATTTCTTTTTGATACCTATAAGACGCGTTTGCGATTTCTTTTTGAAAAAAGTTAGCTTTTATTGCGGGGATCACGCCCCCAAATTCCTCAATACGATCAAAATAATTTTCAGCTTCCTCTTCCATTTTATTGGTTAACCATTCTACATAATACGATCCAGCCAAAGGATCGACAGTGTCAGCAACACCAGATTCATGAGCAATAATCTGTTGCGTTCTAAGAGCGATTTTGACAGCTTTTTCCGTCGGTAAACATAATGCTTCATCAAATGAGTTTGTATGTAAGGATTGCGTCCCACCTAAAACGGCAGCAAGACCTTGCATCGTTACTCGTACTATGTTATTTTCAGGCTCCTGAGCACTCAGGGAAACTCCTGCAGTTTGGGTATGAAACCGCAAACGCAATGACTCTGGCTTTTTTGCACCGTATTTATTTTTCATTCTCTTTGCCCAGATTCTTCTTGCTGCTCGATATTTACATATCTCCTCAAAAAAGTTATTATGTGAATTGAAGAAAAATGATAATCTAGGAGCGAAATCTTCAATATCTAGTCCTCTTTCCATCGCGGCTTCCACATAGGCAAAACCATCTGCTAATGTAAACGCTAACTCCTGGACTGCAGTTGAGCCTGCTTCTCGAATATGATATCCACTAATACTTATTGTGTACCATTGAGGTACATATTTAGTGCAATATTCAATAGTATCCACAATTAAGCGCATTGACGGTTCGGGAGGAAATATCCAAGATTTCTGCGCAATGTATTCCTTTAAGATATCATTCTGTATGGTTCCTCGCAACTGATCGGGAGTATGACCTTGTTTTTCAGCAGTTACGATATACATTGCCAATAATATTGACGCTGGACCATTGATGGTCATTGAAGTAGAAATACGCGATAAATCTATTCCGCTAAAAAGAGTCTCCATATCTTTTAAAGTATCAATAGAAACTCCCTCTTTCCCGACCTCTCCAAGAGCCTTCTCACTATCTGCTTCAAAACCATAGATAGTGTGAAGGCTAAATGCAACACTTAATCCTGTTTGCCCATGCTCTAATAAAAACTTATAGCGTTCATTAGTTTGAGAAGCTGTTCCAAACCCCGCAAATTGACGCATGGTCCAGAGACGCCCACGATACATATTTTTATAAGGACCGCGAATGTAGGGATATTTACCCGGTTCTCCTAAGTCCATAGTATAGTTTAAATTCTTGATATCCTCAGGTGTATATAACCGCTTAATCTCAATATTCGAAAGATTGCGAAATTTTTCCTTTCTCTCCTCTTGAGCGGGTTTTAACGTCTTACTTTCATCTATTTCTGTCATGATACAAATCAATTATAATAAAGGTTTAGATATAAATATGAAATTTATATCATAATTCTTCTAATTTTTGATAAGGATTTACAGTTATTAATTTTTTCTTAATTCATGATAATCTTATGTTCTACTCTAATACCAATTATGAATCTTTTTTTAGAGTGTTTGGACTCAAAGATTATTTTTTATCTTTTTCGTAAAGGAAGATATAGCTGAGATTTAGATTTTAAAATAATTTATCGCATTTTCATATAATTTTATTCCTTTTTCTACAACAACAAACAGTTTAAGGCTTTGATCAACCCATTCAAGAATCACGTTATACCCTTTTAATTTTTTTAATTTGTCTTCTCTATTTTTCATTTCTTGAAATATCTGCTCAATTTTATTTTTATTTTGATTTATATGTTTAAATCTTTGATATTGTTTTAAGTAATTCGAATAGGCAATTGATGGCATTATATAAAATCTCTTGCGTATTCCCTTTATTTTTTCTAGTTTTATAAAACCTTTGTTTAATAAATAGTTAAGCCCTTCAGAGATCAGACCAGACGATAATCCCGTAAGCTCCTGCAATTTTGCTTGCGTTAACTTTCTGCGTGTTATAAGATAAGAAAACATAGGGATATAACTAACCTCATCTATCATGAAAAGAGGGTTATTTTCAATGAAAGTTATAATCTCATTTTCAATTTCAACAATATTTTTCAGTTTTATTTCAGCAAGATATGTAGCAGAGATCTGGATTTCTTTTTTTTCGTTTGTTTTGTTCTTACCAAAAAGGAAATTTTTCATTAAATTTTCTTGAAATAATAAAAACTCTTTAATTTCTTTCAATCTTTCGAGTAAAATCGTATAGATTTTAATATGGTTTGGCTCTGGTTTAATAGTGTTTAGAGCTTGTATCCTAACTTCAATGAATTCAATCCAACTTTTTAATTCATCAAAACCTGACTCAAATCCAGTGGTCATTAAATCCTTGATGTTTCTATCTTTTAAAGCATATCTAAATGAATTTTTCTTTTCTGGAATTTTGTTTTTTACCAATACTCCGTATCTTTCATATTGATTTAAAAAATTTGAGATACTTCCTTTCGAAATTTTTTTCTTGCGAAAAATTATAGATAAATCTTGGATCTGCTTTTGCGTTAAACTTTGATGAAGAAGGAAATACGCTAAGATATGCGATTCTATATCGGAACTCCTTTTATTTTTACCTGATTCTACTATAAAATCAATTAGCTCTCTTTCAAAGCATCTTATTTCTTTGGGATAAATATAATCTTTAGACATACTCTAAATATTAATATGGTTTTTAAATATAAAAGTTTTCACTTAATATGAATTTTCACAACTATTGAAAACACTTAAATACTTATACTAAATATCATTTATTGGAATCTTCATTCTTTATGAAAATTCACAAATAATGAAGGCTATAAAAATATGCAATCAACTTATCAAATATATAAAAAAAAGTTAAATCAAAGAGAGCGTACACATGCTAAAGTACCGCAATCAAACATTAGTATAATTGCTACTATCATTGGGAACGTTTCTCATGATAATTTAAGAGAAGCAATCAAAAAGATGAAATTAAGGCATCCAATCTTGAATAGTCACTTAGAATCTAAAGGTCGGAATGTTTTTCTGTTAGCAAATGCTGAAATTGAAATTCCATTAAAGATAATTTCACGTGAAAGAGAGGATCAATGGAAAGATATTATACTAAAGGAGCATAAAATCCCATTTGAAATGATTAAAGGACCTTTAATCAGATTTATCTTATTATATTCTGCTGAAATTTCTGATCTAATCATTTTCTGTCAACATACGATATGCGATGGTATGTCTCTTGCTTATCTTGTACGAGATATAATGACCTATTTAGGAAATCCATCTAAAGAGGTTGAAATATTACCATCGGCTCCAGTAGTGGACGAAAATAACCTACCATCTGATATTAAACCTAGTCTTGCAATTCGTCTTTTAGGAAAAACAATTAGTAAAAAATGGGAAAAAAGCGAAGTTCTTTTTAATTATGAGGACTTTCAGGAACTTCACAAGGTTTTTTGGAAAAATTACAATTATAAAGCTCATTTATATGAACTTTCAAGCGAAGATACAAAAGCTCTGATACTACATTGTCGAAAACATGGTGTTACCATTAATACCGCTCTAATAGCAGCATTTGCCTTAGCTCAAAACAAATCAAATCCGAAATCACAGAAATATTTAACAAAATATGGGGTTGCTGTTGATATAAGAAAAATGTTAATTAATCCTGTGGGAGAGCAATTTGGATTTTTCGCTAGTGGCATTGAAGTAAACTACAAATATTCAAGTAAGGATACACTTTGGGATATTGCTAAGAAATTATATAAAGACGCTAATCCAGAAAAGGCAAAAAAGCAAGCATTGATAAAAACTTTAAGTGTCTTCGAATTACCCTCACCATTAATGGAAGCCCAGTTATTTGCGGCTTTTGGTCATTTAATTCTCGCTAATTCACCAAGCTATAAAAAAATTCAGGCTTTCATTAATGATGATAAGAACCTTGCTGTTAAAATGGTTAAGAAAAAGCTTTCAAAAGGAATTGCTATGGCTCAAATCATGACAAATCTAGGGAAAATGGACTTTCCTAACAAATACGGTGAATTCATTTTGAAAAATCTAATTTTGATGCCCTCCTGTTCACCTTATACAGAACTTGTCCTTGGGGTTGTAACACATGGAGGAAGCTTATCTATAACTCTCAATCATATGGAGAGTACCATTAGCACCGAAAAAGTCTTAGAAATTAAAGATATAGTTAATAATCTCTTAATGAACGCAATAAATCATTAAATATTAATTTTTTTTTTCCTTATTAGTGTTAAAATGGTTATTAATACAATAATTATTGGCAAAATGAATAGGTTATCAAAACCTATGATTGGATTATATCCATTTTTTAAAATAACATTACCATAAATAAAATTATAATTACTATAATCTAAGATGAACAATGTTCCTGTCTGTTGGGTTTTTAAAGGAGAACCGGTCGATGAACTATTTGTAGTAAAAGCTCCTATAATAGAATTACCCTCGCATCCGTTCTGGGTTATAATATTAACACCCTCTTCCCAAAAGTCTGCATAATCCCCAGCGAATGTATTATAGGTTATCGAACTATAATTAGTATAACAAAGATATACTGCCGTATCCGGATAATGTTCAAAAAGGATATTTTTTATGAAATTTTTTGTAATGATGAGATTATTACTAAAATGGGCTACTATTCCTTCATAATGATTAATGATTACATTTGATTCAATAGTATTATTGCAACTTCCCTCTCCATTGCCATATCCATCACACCATATAGCTTTTCCTGTTCCAACAATGAATTCATGATTGCTTTCAAGATAATTATTTTTAATGGAGCAATTGTGACTTTCAAAAAGATGAATCGAATTTCCATTGAACGTAAACTCATTATCCATAATGATTCCATTAATAACATCATACAAGAAAACTGAACCCCGCTCATTTGCTCCACTCCGATGAAGACTACAATCACATATGATAAAGTGTGCATTGGAATGCCTAATGTAGATATTTGCATAATGTATGTAAGTATTCCCCTTATATAATCCATCAATATAGACATCTTCTATTATGTATGGATTTTCTAAAGTCCCCTCTCCTGTACACCACGGATAAGATGCTTTTATATCTTCCCACTGATAATTATTAAGGGTATCATCGATTAAGATCGCAGCAATAATTTTATGGGTCTCCTCATTTAAAATATCTCCATTATCATAGATATATGATTCCATATACGTTCCAGTTAGATTGTAATACGATGAAGATTTTTCGAGTAAGTAATTTTGATCTAGTGAATGGATCTTACTAATTGAAGAACCTAAGCTAAGGGTTAGGTTAAAAACTAAACAAAACAGAATTATACAGATATAATGGAATTTCTTCATCAAAATATAACGGACTTTCTTGGAATTTAAACTTTTTGTTATCTCTATTCCATAACCTAAAAACAAGTCCATGAAATAAACATTCATATAATATTTAAAGTTTTTAACCTATATCTCCATTTATTAGAAGGATTAGCTCACTTATACGATACTATACGCTTGATTAATGGCTGAGCATCCACCACATTTTACACAGCCCGCTTTATTTTTTAAGGGGTTGACCCCATAATTTCTCATAAATTTTGCTGCTTCTAAGTAAGTGTCAATAAGATCATTAGAATTGGTCGGAGGTAAATCCTTTAAGCCAGGAATAGACCTAGCAGGCGTTATAAAGGGAATTACACCTAAGGCAATAACCTTCTCGAGTCTTGGTAATAAATTCTCAGTAGTTTCTCCAAATCCTGTGAGAATAAAGGTTTCGACTTGGTTTTTTCCAAAAATTTCAACCGCTTTTTTCCAATTATCCTCAAAAGCAGAATATGGGATGTGAGACTTGCCAGGTGTAATTTTTTTTCGTATTTTCTCATTAAGAGTTTCAATATGTATTCCAATTGTATCAGCTCCCGCGTCTTTTAATTTGTAAAGGAATTCAAACCGTTCTAATGGTTCAATCTGTACATGAAGTGGAAGATCTGGAAAACTTTTTCTGACTTCCTTCAGTAAGTCAACATAGCGGTTAGCTCCCTTATCTTTAGCCTCTTCAGTACCGCTGGTTAATGTCATGTGACTGCATCTTCCCTCCTTTTTAGCGACGCGTATTACTTCAATCATTTGTTGGGGTGTTTTTTCTAAGATGGTATTACCTTGGGCTAAACTTAGTTCAATACCACAAAAGGCACACGCCTCTCCGCAAGCCCAGTATTTACACTTTTGATAAATGGTACTCGCTAAACAATCGACTCCATGTACTAATGCTATTTTTTTCATGGGAATCCCATCAGAAGTAACATATTCAGGGCTATAATAGTGAGGTTCATCTACTAGTTTTAATTTAGCGAACAATTTGTCGTTTGTTTCATCAATTATTTTGAGATAATCTCCATCTTTCTTTCCAAGAATGAGATTTGTCTTTTTTTTATCCTCCCATAGTGCGACATTAACTAATGTTCCGTTTTCAAATAAAAAGTAACGTCCTCCTAACGGACCAGCTCCTCCTTTACGTCCAAAATCTATATTAATTCCTTGTTGTTTATAAAAATCTCGTAAATTTTTGTCCAGATATAATCCTTTGCATAGCAATTCTGTCTTTTGGGAAAAAATCTTAGACATTTCCTGCATAAAGTTAACTCTTATGACTTAATCTTTGATTTAAATTACATTTAACCATATTTATAATAATGATAAGATTATATTCATTTTATTTCTTCTTATTATTAGCCAATATATCAAATAGCCTTAATCGAAATAAGTCATAAATTATACTAGCTTAAGTAAGGAAAGATTATTTAAAGAACCTTACTCATTTATTTATATGAATAGGCGCAAAATTTCCTCTTTATGGTTTATGATATTATTTTTATTATATGTGTTTATGATAATGCCCAATGTTTTGGCAGATCCTGTGGTTGTGATAGGAGCTCCTCACGAAAATCTCTTTTTGCGTCTATTCCTTTTAACGATATTTTTTCTATTTGCCACATTTGTAGAATTTCTATTTTTTAAAAAAGTGATGTTTAACAAAAGATCGTTGTTGCAAGGTGATTTCAAAATTTTTTTGCGAATTAATGTCATTACATACCCATTAACTCAAATACTTGTATATATCGTTTATCTCTACCTTTCCTTATTTTTTTGGATAAATGTATTATTAATAGAGATTGTTGTGGTTATTATCGAATGGAGGTTACTAAAGATTGAAATCTCTAAAAACACAGAGAATCCTATATCCTCAAGATTTATTTTAATGGGATCTATTTCTGCAAATTTTATTTCCTTTCTTATAGGATTGATAGCATATCTTCCTCAATTCTATTTTTAAAAAACCTTTCAATCACTTCCCTCACTTATCTTATTGATTTCTTTCGATTTCTTAAGGAAAGAAATAGGAGCATAATTGATACTAAAACTGAAACTCCTAGAAATAAAAAAATAATATAATCATATAGGCTAATTGATCTTGGAGGAAATGGGACAAGATCTCCATCTTTGGGATTTTTCACTAGGAAAGTAAAAATTGTTCTTTCACCCCACATATCTATTCTTAAATATTTGCATACAAAAAAAGTATTGTCTTCTGAATCGAGTACCAAATTGCTATGATCTAAAAGATATCCTCCTCCCCATTTTGTAAAAGATATTTCTTCTCCCAATTTCGTAAATTCAAATATACCAATTACCCCTTTCTTATTTAAGAGTGCTAAAAGGTTCCCGTTTGAATCAGCAACAAGAGGAAGCCAATATTCAAAGTTCTCTAGTAGTGGGAGATAATTCGAAAATGTATAATTCCAATTATGATTTAAATTAAGATCATAACATCCTATATAATTTGGTGTGTTTTCTGTGGAGTATAAAACATAAATTGAGTTATTCTCAAATATCCAACATTGATAAACCTCATCTTCAACCTCTTCCTCTTTTAATAAATCTCCAGAACTATTAAATTTTAATAAATATCCATCATAGCTCCACTCATCTTTTCCTATTAAATAGAGGTTATTGTTAGAATCAACTTCTAAATCTATTAGCACATACTTAAGACTATTGTTCCATAATAAATAGCCCGTAGAATTAATTTTTCCAAGAGAAGAGTTGAAATCATATTTTTCTTTTGATATGAAGTAAACATTGTTTTGAGAATCATAATTTAACCCAAATGGGCCGTCCTGATGGGGGTGATAATTCCATAGGAGAGTACCATTTAGATCGATTTTTCCTATAGAGGATGGATTTGAAAAAATAATGGAATTATTATTGTCCATAATGCAATTACATATCCCTTCTATACCATGTTCTGCGGTCATATCTTTTAATACGAGTTGATTCCCCATTTGATCAATTTTTAGAAAAACCGTTTTAGTTGATGTTCCCGAGAAGAAGAAATAATTCATTAAGATGATAAAATTATTACTAGAATCTACCAAAACATAGAATGATGAAATGGTATTACTGAAATTAAATTTGTATTCATCGATCTTAGTTCCGGTTTGGTTATATTTAAGAATTCTAAGGATTTCTTCCTTTGGTTCTATGACAAAAATACTATGATTGATAACTATTAATTTACCCTTGAAATTATACTCAGATATAGTCTCAATATTGGTTATAGCAACCCAGGATTCAGACTCTGCCGTTCTAAGCCGAGAATTCTTATTGGTATTTAAAAAAGATGATTGATTCATAGGAATCTTTATTACTATTGTCCCTATTATGAAGAAAAAGATAATAATTTTGAAAAATCCTTTCCTAATCTGTTTTAAATCTCCGTCGATCAACATCCTATCTTATTATAAACACCTTAATAAAGCTTTTTTTCCAATCGATATTATTTTAAGATATAAATTTATTTTGAAGTAAGATTCAAATTCATTAATGATTAATATATAGGAATTATAATATAGAATAATAATAATGACGGGATTAGAAGAAGTCTTAAAAGCATTTATCAGCGATCTTAATTGTGCTCAATCCATATTTAGTTCCTATAGTAGTGACTACGGATTGGATAAAGATACCGCATTGAGAATTACAACTGGATTTGGTGGGGGAATGGGACGTAGCCAAAGGACTTGTGGTGCAGTAACTGGATCTTACATGGTTCTCGGTCTAAAATACGGTATGGACCTAAAAGGAGATAAAGATGCGAGAGATAGAACGTATTGCTATGTTAATGAGTTTTCCAATCGTTTTAAAAAACAATTCGGCTCTCTTATATGCAAAGAATTGCTTGGCTGTGACATCAATACTTCTGACGGACAACAACATTATGAGCAGAATAACTTTTTTGAAACAAAATGTTTTCAATATGTCAAAAAGGCGGCAGAAATTTTAGAAGAATTATTAGAATAAATTCTGCTAAAATCTATCCTCCCATCCATCGTTCTAAATTAGCGACTTCTTCCTCGTTCACTATTTGTGTAGGATGCCCTGCATGAGCTCTATCAAATGCTTGAATATCTTGAGCATTATGATAATCATTTTCACGAATGGGAATATATTGCTTACACTTAAAACATAGTTTTACTTTCATTAAGCTCACATCCAAATATTTAAGTTTACCTCTTACCAATTAATTAGTAGCAATTTCAGATATATAATATTTATGTTAAGAAATTAAAGAAAATTATCTTGTTATAAAAATATTTTATAAAAGGAAGTAGTGGAACACTCATTTGAAATAAAATTTATTAAAAATGCTTAATTTTTCAATCCATTACTTTAAGTTGTTCTTTTTGTCTTTTAGAAAGGGACAATTGAAATATACATATAAATATATTAATCAGCTGAATAGGTGAATGAATAGATATGGCACATAGAAGACCATGGCGATGTTATTCTAAATGGAATAGACGTCCCTATCAACATAAAAGAAGTAGCAATCATCGAAGGGAATATGCCAGAGGAGGATCTCAATCAAAAATTCAGAGATATTGGGGTGGTGCGAAAGATATTCCTTGGGAAGAATGGGATCTCGTAGTTGGATTAAAAGTTGATAAGCAAGTACAAGTTTCTTCGAACGCATTGGAGGCAATTCGTATTACTGTAAACGCAGCATTACAAAAAAAGTTAGGACGAAATGCTTATCGCTTCCGAGTTCGGCCAAAACCATTTCAGAAATATCGAGAAAATCGAATGCTGGCATTTGCCGGAGCAGATCGTGTTCAAAGTGGTATGAGAAACAGTTTCGGACGATCTACAGGCGTATGCGCGCGTGTTCGAGCGGGCGCCATCATCTGTGAAATAGGAACGCATATAAGAAATCTTTCATTGGTACGTAATCGATTACGAATTGCTTCGATGAAAGTCCCGTGCTCATGTTCTATTGTAGTGATTAAATATAAGAGTGAAGAGCTCCTAAAGAAGTCTGGATTAATACCCTATGATGCTAAGAAACGAGAGGCAATTCCACTTTATGAATTAGCTTCTCCATAAATCCTTTCTATAGATCAATTTAATTTTCAGTTTTATTATTCGTATTTATTTAAATTCTATATTTGATTCTTATTTCCTACCTCTTAAAATTATAATTTTTAATATAGATTTCTATGACTGTGAGGGTCGGGTTAATTGGAGCTGGAGGTTTTGGAAACATTCATTTGGAAGGCTATTTGAAAAATCCTAATTGTGAAATAATCGCCCTCGCAGCACGCACGAAAAACCATGCAAAAAGTGCAGCGCGCAAATTTTCTGTGAACCAAGTATATTTTGGAGAGGATGGTTGGAAAAATATGCTTAAATCAGAGAAATTAGATGCAGTGAGTATCTGCACGCCGAATTTTCTCCATGCTCCAATGACTTTAGAGGCTCTCGATAATGGAATCCATATTTTATGTGAAAAACCTATCTGTATTAACCGTAATGAATTGGAAAAATTAACCCAGGCAGTAAAAAGAACTAATCTTATTTTTATGACTTCCTTTCAAAAACGGTTTAATCCCCTCATCCCAATACTTAAGTGGATAATAGAAGATGGGATTCTTGGGAAGATAATCCTCGTTAAATATAACTTTAGTCATTATGGTCCCTATATCTCTTGGAAAGCATTGTCTGAAGAAAAATGGTTTTTTGACTCAAATATGGCGGGTGGAGGCGTATTACTAGATTTAGGGGTGCACTGCATAGACCTTCTTCGCTATTTAATTGGAGAGTATGAAGAGATCAATGGGATAAATTCAAATACTTCTTGTATTGATATGAAAGACGAAGATAATTGTAATGTCTTATTTCGATTTCAAAACGATACGTTAGGTATGATTTCAGTATCATGGTGCAATTATCCCTCAGAAGTAATTGAAATTTATGGAATAAAGGGAAATTTGTATGTAGATTTTCGGTCAAAGCGACCCGTTTCATACCAACCCAAAGCTTTGAAAAAAGATAAACTTATTAAAAAAGCTCACTCCTTCAAAAGCCGCCTCAATAACTATCAAGGCAAGGTTATTGATCATTTTCTTGACGCTGTAATTAGGAAAGAGCAGCTACACCCCAATTTTGAGGATGGGAAAAAGGCAGTCGAGTTTGTCCTTGAAGCTTATAAACTTATAGGGAAACATCAATAAAAAGTTAAACTCAACTTTTTAATTATAGTTATTTCATATATAATTATTAGAACGAATTTAATTCTAAATCTGAGGATCTTTATTGAAAAATCTCGAACCTTTCTTTAATCCTAAAAGCGTGTTAATCATTGGAGTCTCACGAAAGGCTCTTTCTTTCAGTTATACTGTTCTAAAGAATCTTTTAGAAATATTTTACCAAGGTAAACTATACATTTTAAATCCAAATGCAAGTGAAATATTAGGAGTAAAATCGTATCATTCGTTTGAGGATCTACCAGAAATACCCGAATTGGCGGTCATTGTCCTTGGGAAGAATATCGTAAAAATAGTCGAAAAACTTGGAAAGAAGGGCGTGAAATATATTGCAATTCAGACTGAACTTAAACCGGGAACTAATATCAATTTTGTTCATACAAAATTAAACGAAATATGCGAGAAATATGGAATTACTTATTTAGGACCATCAATGTTAGGAATCATTAATTTCATCGATAACTTTACCACTTCAATTATTCCCGTAAGACAACATATTATGCGGGAAAATAAAAATATAAAAGAAGGAATAAGTTTTATAGCACAATCTGGGGGGTTAGCAGGAGCATTAGGATGGTGGACACCCTCTCAAAAACTCCCTATCTCAAAAGTAATCCATTTAGGAAAAGGCTATCATATTGATGAGGCTGACATTCTCGAATTCTTTTTGAATGATCCAACGACAAGGGTTATATCGCTTTTCTTACGGGAAATAACTGTTGAACTTATCGAGGCAATAAAAGAAATTTCGCCATCCAAACCAGTGCTTTTCTTTTATGTAGGAAAGGATGAAGCTAGTGAGAAGCAACTTATCGCTTCGGGGGGTATTCCGGTACAAAATTACATCGAACTTTTCGAAATTGCGAAAATTTTTCTCTGGTGTCCAGAACCTAAAGGAACTAATTTAGGGATAATTGGACCTAGTTCAGGGGCAATTCATTTAATAGTAAGGGAGATGAGGAAACAAAATCTTAGTTTGGCCAAACCGAGTGATAATTCAAGAGATATTATTATTGATAAAATTGGAGGCAGCACATGTGCGTACGGTAATCCAGTTGACTATTGGCCCCCAGAAAAATTCATTGGGATTAAAATTTGTGGGATATATAATACTTCTGCTGAAACCTTATTGAAAGATGATAATGTAGACGGATTAATTTTAGCGCTCGAATTTTTCATTGAAATAGAGTTTGATTTTAGTATTTTCAAGATATTAAAAGAGAAATACCCATTAAAACCTATTATAACGATATTAATTCAAGCAGAACACGAAGGAGCTAAACGAGTAATGAAATCAGCGTCAGAATTAAAGATTCCCACTTTTGATAATGAAGTAGAGCGAGCAGTTCGAGGCTTTCGATTACTTTATGATTATTATTCTAAAATTAAAAAAAGAAAATAAAAATTTATCACAAGAAAATTTCTTTTACTTCTTCTGGAATTTCTGTGGAGTCATCCATTAAGGAAATAGCATACACTTTCTCTCCACATTTGCATTCTTTCCCTTCAAATAGATAAAATTTGAATTGTTCTTTCCAATTACTTATTTGAATATTTATAATTTCCACAATCTCGCCACATACACAGTATATAGCCATCTCATTAGAATAATTAGGTATAATTTCATTAAATTTCTTAGGAGAGTCTGAAAATTCCGTTTCGTTTAAAACTTGGTTTATTTTGTCAGCTAGATCCCCTCTAAGAGTGGGAACAAAACTCTCAATAATCCCATCTTTCGCTTTCAATTCAGTCAATACAATGAAATTTTTTTCTGGTTTCTCTTTCTGACGCTCCTGAAAATCGGGTTGTTCATACTGTTTTAAGTTTTCAGGAATCGGAAAAGCTTCCATTCCTTCTGGATATTCAAATGAATAAAAATACTGTGTCAATCCTCTAACATTTTTTGTATTGAGTAATTTCAAATTCTCATAATCGCGACTATGGAGCACAAATTTTATTAACTGTAAGGGTACCTTTTCTTGCAGAAGTTTAGCCCGTATATTATTTAACAAATCTCCTATGAAGCTTTTGATTAGCATGATATCCTCGCGATTTTGAGTATAGATCTCATTCTTATTTTCTTCTTTAAAGGCGAACCACTTTTTTAATACATACCCTCTTAAAAATTGAGGGATAATACAGAAGACACATAAAATTGGAAAGAGGAAAATGATATCAATGTTCAAAAATGATAAGATAAAAACAAGACCTAATAATGGAACGGTCACTGCTAAGCTTAACCATCGTAATCTTTTATCAGGAGAGCTCTTAATTCCCTTATTTTGGGCCATACTTTCGGCATTTGCTTTTAAATTATAGATAGTTTTTATAAGATTCTTGTCTTCAAAACTTAACTTTAATAATTTATCTTCTTCATTTCCTTGATCTAGTTTAGCAACTTTTTCAGTTACCTTCTTGACATACTGGTCAGTTCCTTTATCTTTATAGATGAAATCTAAGGTATCCTCAGAAAAATAATCAAGAAAGCGTGCGATGAATAACTTTTCTTCAATGTCTTGTATTTCTTTCACATCAATTCCCAAAGCTTCTTGTAAAGATTGTTGACGAGGCTTCTCCTTTTTCTTTCTCAAACGTTTTGCTTTTGCACCTTGTTCTTCAGAACTCTTTTCATTCTTGTTGATTGCTTTTTCGTTCTCAGTCATGATTTTTCTTAAAATTTCTTTAGTTCTTAATTTGTTATTAATTAATGTAAGATAATTAACTTTGCGAAAAATATTCAGAAGCAAAAATGACTCCCCTCCTATTATTCTTTGGCATTTGATTAATTCTCATTGAAATGATATCTATAAATATTTCTCTTCCCAACTCATATTATGAGTAAAAGTTCAACACTAAGAACAGAAATTCTTCTTGATGGATTGAAATTTCCTGAGGGTCCACGATGGAAAGATGGGAAACTTTGGTTTTCCGATATGGAAGATCATAAAGTTTTGACGGTTGATATGGATGGAAAAGTGAAGGTTATCCTTGAAAGGTCGAGTCGCGTCTCAGGGTTAGGCTGGACCCCTGATGATAAATTGCTGGTTGTATCAATGGAAGATCGAAAGTTACTCCGACTTGATGACGACGGAGTGAAAGAAGTAGCCGATCTAAGTGCGCATGCAACGTTTTATCTTAATGATATGGTGGTCGACAAAAAAGGAAGGGTATATATCGGTAATTTTGGGTTTGATTACTTTAATAATGCAACATTTGTTCCCGCAGAATTAATCTTAGTGTTTCCTGATGGGACTTATAAAATTGTGGCTGAGGATATGGCATTTCCAAATGGTACGGTAATTACACCCGATGATAAAACCCTTATAACAGGAGAAACTTTTGCTGCTAGATTAACTGCGTTTGATATAAATGAAGATGGTTCCCTGAATAATCGACGTGTATGGGCTAATCTAAAATCCTTAGCACCCGATGGCATATGTCTTGATGAGGAGGGGGGAATATGGGTGGCTGCACCGGGAAGACATCGTGTTGCTCGGGTTTTAGAAGGAGGTAAAATAACACATAAAATAAAAGTCGAAACGGATGCCTACGCGTGCATGTTAGGAGGTAAAAATGACACTACTCTATTTATTGCAACCTCTGCTCATACTAGAGATCAAGGTCGTATTGAATATGTGGAAGTGGAAGTCCCTAAAGCGGGTCTTCCTTAATTAATCTTTTCTTTTACTTAATAAAGGGTTTTAATATTTCTTCAGGAATATGTACGGCGATCTTGCATTCCAATGACCCATCAAGCGCAGTGGTTACGGGTTCAGCTTTGATTGAATACTCAAATATTTGATCCCAATATAATTTGTACCAACCTGCACTACAATGACAAAAATGCTGTAAACTTTCATCTACTGTATCTTCTTTCATTGCTCCCCGGACCCAAGGACAGTAGCAAATATAAAAACGCTTTAAATTTTCTTCTTGAGCCTCTAAAGATTTCCTAAATTGATATGGGATTTTCTTAGTGTATATTATATTTCCATCTCTGATCCCAAAACCATACATATTATCATTCCTAATAAGCTCTATTATCTCATCATCTATGTACTGAGCGAATTCTAATGTTCCCTCCTCTCTGTGTTTTTGGAGCCTACTCACCAGCTCCTCATGTTTTTCTTCTAAAAACTTATCAATCCCGAGTTCTTTTAGTTTTTTTTTGTCTCCTGGTATATCATCTGGGGGCCTTCCATGTAAACATGGGGAAAGCAGTTCTATGATATTATCTTCTTCGAGTACTCCCTCTGCTCGACGTAAGATAGCTTTTGTATATGTTGGTTTCTTTTCTGGATGGACGCCTAATGGGGGAACAGGCATCTCTTTAAAAATAGTGTCTCGAATCTCTTCCCCATGGATTTCTGCAATTCTTGAAAAAAGTGTATCCATAGCATTATAAGATTCAGAAATATCAATTACGCTCGTTATCAAATCATAATTTTTTGTGTAATTAGCAAAGTGAATTATAGCACGTAGAAAATCCAAAACTAACTCTTTATCGAAAGAAACTAAATACTCTGTATAGTTTATTAATTCATCTGGATTGATATCTTCCAGAGTTTTACGCTCATTTTCAAGATACCTATTATATTCATGTATTCTATTCATAAAGCTTTCTAATAAGTTTTGATCGACATTTTGTTCAATAAGGTAATTACGAAAGTCTTTCTGATCCATAATTTTCCGAAAATAAAGTTAATATGATATGATCTTTATCATATTCGATCACTTATTAACACATATCAGAGATTATTACGTGAAAATGATATTAAATAAAACTAATAATTAGGTAGGAAAAAAAATATTTGACTTCACTATATCATATTTACAACTTGTTTAACTTCTGGAACGAACTGTTTTAGAGCTCTTTCCACCCCATAAGTTAAAGTTTCTTGTGCATGCATACATCCAGCACAATGCCCCAAAAGTCTAACTCTTACAGTACCATCATCTTCTACACTTATAAGCTCAATATCTCCGCCATCCATCTGTAATTGAGGCCTTATCTTTTCTATTACTTGCTTTACTTTTTCTTTGTCCATTTTAAATCCTCTTTAAATTTAATTCTAATAATTACAAATAAAAAATCCTATAAAAACCGTTTGATAATATTTTAAAGAATTGAGGGAGGAAGATATTATTTCTGGCAACTGATAAACGTGAAAGACTAATAAATTAAAAAAACAATGAATCACTAATTTATATAACTATGACTGAGGTTTCTTCACAGGATTTTATTGAAAAACTTAATGAAGTACAAGAGTTAATGCTTAAGGAAGATTATAAAAAGGCTATAATCATACTAGATAAACTGAAAACGATTGATAAGCAAAGTGATTTTAATTATAATTTAACCCATAAACTATATCAACTTGATTCGAATGTACACTCACTTTATAATCAGCAACTAATATTAAAGTTCATTTTCAATCTTTCCAACAAGAAAAAGGAGATCTCTTTTGAAGAACTTTTAGAATTACTGAAAAAAGAAGAATCCTTAGAAATAGATATTGGCACATTAAAACGAGAAATTGAAATATTGGTTTTGCGTTCACTTTTAACATGTAGTGTGGAAGAAGATAAACTAGTACTATAAATGTTGTTCTTCACACTGATTTATCACATTATTTTATACCTATATTCATTTAAAGATGGGTTTCGTTTTTTCTTAAGAACAGTATGAAAAGTGTTAAAAACACTTGAAAGCCTTGGCGGTGATTCATGTATAGAAAACTTAAAAGCTATAAAAGAGGTAAGGCTTTCTTATTGGATAGAAAATGGTAAGCGATTATGGTTTGGGAGTATTGTGGATGACTAATTAATATCAATCTACCACTATATCTAGTTACTACTCCTTATTCTGACTTTCAGAAAAAGTAGTCTTTTATAAACTTATTTTTAAAATAACTAAAAAAAACCTATCGACTATCATGATTATTGATTTTTTAGAAAAGAAGCTTCAGCTTAAAATAGTATTTTACGGTCCTGCCTTGTCTGGTAAGACCACTTCGATTAAAGCACTTTTTAAACATTTTGGATTGGAAGAGGAGATAGAATCTATAGAAAGTTCGGTTCGAAGGACCCTCTTTTTCGATTATGGACATATTTCTTTTCAGAATGAACAATGGCTATTAAAAATACATGTGTATAGCACTACGGGACAAGATTTCTATGTTGTGACGCGCCCGATCACTTTACAAGCAATAGATGGCATAATATTCGTTGCAGATTCTCAAAGAAAGGCTTTTGAGCGTACCTTAACCTCTTGGAATGAATTATGTTCGTTTTATGAGGGGGAATTACAAGATATTCCGAAAATATTAGCTTTTAATAAACAAGATTTAGACGAAAAATATAACCCAAAACGTTTCCTCGACCAAATTAACTATTATAGACATAAAAATATAGCTATAAAATACACGATCGCACTTAATGGAGAAGGAATCCTAGACTCCTTTGAAGAGATTCTAAGCTTAATCTTTGGTCAATTATATAAGAACCAATTAATCTCAGCAATACAATAGTTGCGATTCATATCTTCTTTTATATATCCTTCATGCTATAGGTAGAATTATAAGATACGGGTTACTTTGTATTCAACAAGACACCTAATTTTTCCATTGATCCTAGAACAAATACAAAGAGAAAAGAAATGAAAAGAACTTTATTGCCAATAAAGATTTATAAGAATATTCTCCGAAATAACATAACTTTAGATACCGCTACTAATATGCTTATCTCTGTTTTAGAAAAAAGTGACAACATTCAGCAAAGAAGGGAATGTGTTGAGATTATGGGGAAATTGGGCCTAAAAACCATAACTTTGTTTAAGGTTCTTGAAAATATACTCTTATCTGATGAAAATCCTTCCGTGAGGGCTTCTACGGTTAAGTATATTGGAGAATTATTCCCAAAGCGTTCTCTGGTTCCTTTAAATTGGGTTATTCATAATGATCGCTCTGTGGTGGTCTTGAGGGCGATATATACACTTCTCAAAAATAAAAGAAGTTTGGAGTATGATTCATTAAACAAACAAATGATGATCCAACTTCAATATCTATATGAGGTTAAGAAGGAAGTATCCCTATTCCTAAATTTGGATATCATTTATTCGGAATTATCCTATAATATTTACTTTGAAGCCGGACAACAATGGCACAGAGTTATGAATATGGTTAAAACTTATAAGGATCCTATTGGATTGATTCCAAGGTTGTATTATCTAAAAGCAGGAGGGACGCTTCTAAATTTATTACCACATTCTATAAACAATTTAGATTTTTTTAGATCCCTATTCATAAAGAAAAATGCACCAAATATATCCCTAAAAATTAAGAATGAATCGATTAAAATTCATTAGCTGTTAATTATTAGCTTTTAAAGTTGTTTTTATTTTTTGCTTCTTGAACTAAGACCTCAAAATTCTTTACCATATCTTCTAAACTTGGAAAATCGGGGATATCATGTTCACTCAAAAAGCGTGAGGTCTTTTCCACCTCTCTTTTATCGCCAATTAACCAAAAGAAGAATGGTTTAGGGTTGTTTCTAAGTAGTTCTATAATATCCGTTAAATCATTAAATTCTCGGTATAATTTGCTGCAAAATAACATATTAAACACGCCTTCGATTTTATCATCATTGATTAATGCTTTATAAACCCTTGCTGTAACTTTTTGAGGATTTATACCATTCATCATAGCTTTTTCCATAGCAGGCCAAATATCAACCAATGAAAATTTATTCGGAGGCATCCAATCAGGGAAAACATCCAATAATACTTCATAACTCTCTTTACTTAGAAGTGGAAAATCAAGATTGTGTTTATGGGTTAGGTCTGCGGTAATGGTGCCTGCTCCACCAGAACCGGCAATCATCGAGGCATTCCCCCTTACAGGAAACTGTTTCTTCGTGGTATACATCATCGAAAATGTACGAGCGTATTGGAATAACTCATGGAAGCTATTTGCTTGAATTATCCCAGCTTGTTTAATAAGGGCATTGATAAGTCTTTCGCTTTCTGCAAGAGTTCCCGTATGACTGTGTGCAGCTTTTTGCCCTAACTGCGAAATACCCCCTTTCACTAATATAATGGTCTTATTTTGTTTTAATCTTGCCTTATTACATAATTCAAGAAACTTCTTCGGCTCTTTAAAGGATTCTAAATAAACTGCAATGACATTAACCGTAGGATCATCAATTAAATAGTCCAAAAACTCATTTTCTCCTAAATCCATTTTATTTCCTATTGAGATGGAGTACCGAAAACCGATTTTTGGATATGAAGAGAATATATGCATGAGATAGCCCCCATTAAGCATTCCGGATTGGCTAATAATGGCAATATTTCCCCTATAGTAATGGGAAAAGACCCCAAAACTACTAAAAAAACCGCCTTTATTATCACTCTTGCTATCCTCATCAATTCGAGTAAGTCCCATACAATTAGGACCTACAATATGAAGCTTTTGGAAATTATCAGTGATTTTCAATATCTCATCCCGAAGCTGGAGTCCTATTTCACCTACTTCCTCAAAACCAGAAGCTTCGATAATCGCGTATTTAATCCCTTTTTGAATGCACTCTCGAAGCAAATCAGGAATCTTCTGATTAGGAACATAAAAAATGGCAAGATCCACATCCTCCTCGATATCTAATATTGAGGATTTAAATTCCAATCCATAAATCTTACCCTCACCATTAGGATTAATAGGATATACTTTTCCATTAAAATTATTGTTTACGAGATTATTTACTATTCTATTTCCTCCTTTAAGTGGATTTTTTGATGCGCCTATAACTGCAACAGAGTTCGGATTTAAAAAGTTATGAATAATCTGGGAATTTGACACATTTATCATTTAAAATAATCCAGTCTAAATTAGTTTAGGAAATAATTTGCTTAAAAAATAGTTTTCGTTCACCTTAAATATGCGTATTCTATACTCGCAATGTTTTGGGAACTATGGTTGTTGCCTTTCCTAAGGTTGAAATATACCAAAGATACATACAGTATTTAATATTTTTACCAAATGGCTTTGCAAAATTCATGTGTCCGAGATTTCCTGGGAAAAAAACACCTCCTCCATCCGTAATATCTTGACATACTGAATTTCCTTCTTCATCAATTAAGAATTGAGTAACTGCATATTTATCGTCATCGATACAAAAAATGTATACTTCAGGAAATTCGGGATGAATATGGGGAAATATTTCTTTATCATTCTCAGACTCCTTTTCGACATTCACACTTGTCACAACCCCTTGTTTTAACACTTTAGGTGGGATATTCGTAAAGCCCGACATGAAATATCCATTTCTAATCGCAGTCCACACGGTTCTATAGGTTGCCATTCTCCTTTCCGAACCGAATTCCCCCCTCGGAACAAATTTATCTAAGGAAAATCTTTGCAGTTCAAATTCTGCGGTAACTGGATCTTCAATACGACTATAATAGAGACATATTTTATGTTTTTGTTCCCTTTTTGATGTTAACTGGATATTCACTTCTCTATTTGGTGGTAAGAAAAAGATATCAAATGGATGCAATTTAAAGATTTCATTTTGAAAGTTTAGTTCGCAATCTCCTTTTAATACACAACCATTTAAAAATTCATGTTCCTTAGTGATAATATTAAAATCTTCCTTAAAATAGAAATATTGGAGCTTATTATTATCTATCTCTCGTGTAATGGCTTTGGATTTAGGATCTTCAAAAAAATAATTTTGCATTTCAGATTTTTTCATGCATCATCAACAACATATGATTCTAAAATTTAAAAGAAATCCGAAGATAATGGCGATTGGATTCTGATGGATCTCTGAGAATTATCCTCAATGATCGAGATTAAAGCAGAGATATTTTGTTTTGAGGGGTATTCTACTTCTTTTTCCTCGCCCACATCCCACTCCTTAAAGCCAGTTAAAACGGGTGCGGATTCAAATAAAGCTTCTTGTAGTCCAATCAGCTTAACAGTTACGCCTTCAAGTTTATCTTTTGAGATATTTTTAATCCGAAGCCGATATTTCTCTAAATCGGAATCAATGGAAACAATTTTATAGATTTTCTGAAATTTCGAAGAAACGCCTTCAAACAAGGATGGTGCGCTTCCCGATGCTTTCGAAAATAAATCAATATCCTCCTTTTTATCGATAATTGGTGAAGGAGTGATCGTAATTGGGATGTCAAACTTAATTAGCTCCCGTCCCGTCTTAGGCTTGGCTAATACTTGTAAGAACCATTTGGAATAGTCCCCAAAATTGAATCCCCAATTTTCTTTCTCTTTCGGTTCCCATAAATAATTATGTGTCGGCTCTGCGATTTCTGGCACTTTCAATAGGAGATATCCTTTATCGATATCGGAAGTTTTAGCATCTCCTGCTATGGCGGGAGGTAAATCCTCAACTTTACGGCAATTCTGACCATATGCCTCGCAATAACAGATTACATTAGCCTCCTGGAGCAATCTAATTTCGATTTGTTTGATTACATCTGAAGTAAAATTAATTTTAATTGTTTCTCCCGGTTTAAAAATATCTTTCGAGATCATTAAATTTAACCCCGACATCGAAAATGATATGGGATTAGGTTTTTTATTAAGATTTCCAGATTCTTTGGTTTTAATAAAAATCTCATGAGTTTTATGGATTAATAGGTCATCCTCCTCAGGATTAAGTGGGTGAGGTTGTCGTAGAGTGAGTTGGATTTCATAATTTAAATTACGACTCTTAATGGTTGGGACCACATTATTATTTATCAATAAAGCCCGATCGCGATAATAATCGCCTGCCTCAAAACTCCCTTTTGAAAAAATCTCACTTTTGGCAATTTGAATTTCTTTTAAGCATGGAGAGTGCGCAAGTAATCGAACTCCAGACCATAATATTGATGTATCCTCATCAAAATGGAACTTAGTCCTTACATTTAATTTTTCGCCTACATAAACCGACCCATCGTTTAGATCGCTAAGTTCTAATTTCATGTGCTATAAAACTATTGAGAGATTGTTATATTTATAATTAATATAGAATTTAATAAATATTTTTTAATATTCCCTTAGGTTAATTCTAATGATTACTATATACTTTCGTGATCTCAAATCATTATCAAATCAATTAAGGTTAAAGTTTTGATCTCTTGATATAGTTTCGGGTTATAAAAATTTTTTTGAGATATTCGAAACCTATAATTTTAATCGCATCTTTTATATAATAATTGCATTCTATGGTAAATTGATATACGTGAAACAAAACCATACTATAAAAGCGGTCTTATTCGATTTAGATGGCACATTAATTGATGTGGATTTAAAAAAGTTCATCCCTGGGTATTTAAAACTCCTATCGGAAAGTATAGCTCATTTGGTTCCACAAAAAAAGGTAATCTCAAAGTTATTAAAAGCTTCTGAAGCTGTAAATAATAATGATGGGACTCAGACCAATGACTCAAGGTTTGCAGAAATCTTTTTCCCACTGGAAGGATTCACACGGGAAGAAATACAACCTTATTTTGATGAGTTTTATGAAACTAAATTTGTAGAACTTAGGAAGTTTACTAAAAAGAAAGAAAATGCTCGTCATGTGGTGCAAAAAGTTTTCGAGAAGAACCTGAAAGCCGTTGTAGCTACAACACCCGTACTTCCTTTGACTGCAATAAAACAGAGACTTGATTGGGCTGGAGTAGCTGACTTTGATTTTGCATTGATAACGCATATAGAAAATTCACGCGCAAACAAGCCAAATCTTTTGTATTATGAAGAAATTATTGATTTCTTAGATGTTCACCCAGAACATTGTTTGATGGTCGGAGATGAGGCAAAAGATATGGTCGCCGCAAAAATTGGGTGTGCGACATTCCTTGTGGAAAGTTCAAACACAGATTTAACTCAAAGTATCCTTGAACCATCCTATCAAGGAAATTTGGAGGATATTTTAAAGATATTGTAATTAGAGGTCTAATATTATTAATTATGAATTATATTGCCTTAGATTCAGATAATTTAAAAAACGTTTATAATCTGTTTAAAAGAAATAAGATTGCATCGTTAATTCCTTTTGAATATTTTAAGCAAGGGACTTTACAAGACGATGATTTTGACCCTGAGCTCACTTTAATCATAGAAAATAAAGATACACGAGAAATAGTTGCAGCTTTTATCGCCGTTATTCGATCCAACATCACAGGGAAGTATTGTTACTTGAAAGCATGTTTAGTGGATAAGGAATCGCAGCGAAAAGGGATTGGTACCCAGCTACTTAATGAACTAATCTCAAGAGCTCGTTCGAAAGGAGCAGAAATCCTATCTTATGGAGATTCTGTCCCTAACTATTGGCAACCGGGAGTAGATTTACGCCATACAAGTCTTTATTTTTTCTTACGAAAGCACAAATTTCGCACCTTGAGAATGCGACAAAATCTCACTGTAAATCTTGAAAAATTAGAAATAAGCCCCAAAAAAAGCTACGGAGAGTATTCCTTCGCAAGAATTGGGAAAATTGATTTTCAAAATGTGCTTAATTTCGTGAAAACAAACTTTCCGGGTGGAACATGGGCAGAAGAAGTTGCTCTTTCTTTTGAATATAATCCACCAACCACTTTTGTAGCAAAAGACACTCAAAGTAAGATTATTGGTTGGTCGAGCCATAGTCAATTATTTCCAGGTTCTTTCGGTCCGACTGGGGTATTAAAGTCACTCCGTGGCAAAGGTGTTGGGAAAGAACTATTAAAATGGGCGTTATGGGATATAAAGCAAAATCAAATTTCCAAGGCAACGATTATGTGGGTGGTAGGAGATACCATTAAATACTATTCTAAGGTCATTGATGCCTATATTTTCCCAGTTTTTATTCCAATGAGAAAAAAATTATCATAACTTATTGGATGGTAAGGGAGGAACTACATCATAACGCCAATTTTCAGAAACAGGATGTTCCCACCACTCTTCGGGAATCTCTGAATACGATCCAAAACGATTCACTCCTTTTTGAAAGGCTTTAATATTTTTTCGAGGGACACCCAAATCCTTAGGATTATCATAAAAATATGCCCCATACCCCCCATGTTTCGTACCTAGATTTCGTATCATGTGCCAGACTTCTCTCTCAACTTCCTCGGGGGTGCCTAATGTATAGATTGATTGAATGTTCACACATCCCCAGAACATAATTTTCCCGCGATATTTATTTAGATCAGAATATCCGCTCATTCGAGGGCTGTCTAATTCAATAGCATCCAAGCCCCACTCGATTAAATTAGTGAGTAACGGATCAATCTTACCACAGCAGTGGTGATGTACCTCCAAACCTAAATCATGAGCTCCATCGATAATAAAACGATAGGACTCCTCATGTATCTCCTTAAATGTTTTTGGACTAAAATAAGGTCCTGTTTGGGCACCTAGATCGTCGACTACCCACAGTCCGTTTGCTTTAATTCCATACTTTCGAGCATATTTTGCGACATCCACATGATATTTCGCAATAATATTCAAAGCTTTTTTGAGCATATCTGGGTACTTTCGATGATCCACTAAATATCTTTCAAAACCTCGCATATTAGAGACCATTTGAGAAGGACCATTGCAATTTAAATGGAGTGTAATATAGTTTTCTTCGCTAAGATTATTTTGAAGCTTGATGGCAGATTCATAACGTGTCTTATCACTTGCATCGGGAGTGTATTTAGCAAAGTAATCGTCGAAATCGTCCCAATTACGAAGAGAGGGTCTTCCTGGATGTCCTTTATCTTTATCCTCTCCTTTCAAATTCCAGATACATCCAAATTCATCTATCTCTTTATGAGGTATTTTTTTCCAGTTATACCCTTCATATTTTGGATTTTTTTTTGCCCATTCGGGCCGATTCCAATCGTAAAATCCCCGAATATAAGGAAATAGTCCCTCTTCATTGTCATTCCATCCTGGCTTCCAACTCTTAGAATGAGTAATGGGTAGTGGAAAGACGTCACCACTTACCATATTGAAGACAGGGATTCTATCCGGATCATTAAACATTAACGCTGCTTTAACGCGTTCTTTTGAATTCATTTTTTAAAATCCATTTTAAAGCGTTATATCCTAAGAGAAATATTATGATTGACTCCATAAAAAATTATGAATTACTTTTAGAAATACTGAGGAAAGAGGGAGGGAGAGAGATCATTGGAAGTAAAACTAAAAATACACCTTAATAATCAACTCCTTTGCTATAAAAAAGAAGAAAGGAAATATTGTATCAGATCTTTTCCTTCATTAATTATGAGGGATTTTTTTCAACATGTGAAGATGGGGGATTAGATACTGAGTCGCCGTTTTTAGTTAATTTCGATTTGATGCAATCTTCGCAATATTTTAGCCATATTTCCGAATTTTTTTCCGATTTGTGGTCAGTCATTTTACATCAAAGCGTTATTAATGTAAATTCAAATCATTAACTGAATTACTCTATTTTAAACTTTTTCAAAACCTATTGTTTTTACACATAATAGTACGACAAAAATAATTTTAACATCTTAAACCACCTATAAAATATGATTAAGGAGCAAAATGAGGATACGAACAAGTTAATCTAAATCTTTTTTGATAGTGCCATCCGGAAGCATATTGTCGGGATGATATTGCCCCTTTTCCTCCATTTGATACCGAATGCAATCATGATTATCAACTAAGCAATAATTTTCGATCCAATTTTTATCCAGTTTTCCCCTATCTACGTAAAATTTTATCGGACAGCAGTAATACCATTTACAAATCTTTTTCATAGGAGTATAGGAAGAAAAATTTTAAACCCTTCTTAAAAATTAGCATTTTTAACATGTATATAAATATTATTGGGAGCATAGCCATATAACACAGTTTTTTATTAAGACATTAATATCTTTCTTATTTAACCTTGCTTATTTTCAGAATTAAGCAAAAAAAAATCACTTATTATCTTCGTCATTCTTTTAATGCTATTGGTTTTTCATCAAGAGTCTTCTATTGTTATATAAAACAATGGAATCATGAGAATTTTAAAAATTCATCTCACAATAATGTTAAAAAAAAAGAGGAATGTTCTATTCCTCAATAGATAGTTAATAATTGGAATCAATTTTTATCTAAGCAACTATTCCTGAATAGCCTTAGTACTAGAACTCCCTAATTGATTAAATTTTGCAAGTTTTAAATATCCAATTAATTGCAAGATTGTCCCTACGACTAAAGTAATAATCAAGAAGCCTAAAACAAACATTAACGCTCCCTGGTGTAATTTTTCACTTCCCTCAATCGCTTCTGTAGTTATTTCCTCCGGAAAAGTTCCTTTAGTTTCCTCTAAATATTTTTTAAAGTTGTTCCAAGCACCCATTTCAAGAATACCGCTTATTAACAATAATACAAATCCTAACCCTACCGCAATTAAGACGTATAACGCATTCTCGAGTCCCGCATATATCAGTGCCGATAAAAAGCCTATCAACCCTCCATATACAAAGAACATTCCAAAGAATCTTAATATAAATGCAGAAGTAAATTTAGATCGAAATTCATATAAGAATCTATTGTTTGTTTTAAAAATCACATTCTTGATATTACCAAGCGCAAGAAATATAAATATTAATTGTCCGAACCCTGCTAAAAATGAAACATAAGGGATAATGCTAAGTATCGTGCAACCAGCCACGATTTGGATATTTTTGCCGAACTTATAAAAATCATCATTCAGATCGATATCAGACATTTTTGTATCATTTTTATAATAATTAAATTGATTATGATTAAATTGGTGGAAATATTTTAAAAGTTTATCACTTTTCTCCACCAAGACATATTTGTAAAAGAGTTAACATAACTTTTGAGGTTGTAAATGAATAATAATAAATATGACAAATACATGGAATATTTTATTCTTAATTATAAAGCATTGGAAGTAGTAAAATAACAAAAAAGTAAAAAATAAAAAGTAGAGAATAAGAGAAATTTCTCTTATTTGTTTAAGTTAATGGAGACCCGCATTCTGCACAAAATTTCCCGATTCCTTTTATCTCTGCGCCGCAATTGGGACAATACTTAGAGTTATTTGAACTAGGATTTGATTGGATCGACGAAACGGGTTGTTGAGTTTGAACTGGGGCAGAGGGTGTTGTTTGATAGTAAGGAGCAATAAAATCCTTCAGCTTTGCTAATTTGAAATATCCCATAATTTGGAAAATGATACCTACTAACAAGGTTATTACTAGAAAACTAAGTAGATACATTAAGGCAGCAGTTTTTAAATTATTGCATCCGTCCACTAAATCTCTATGTAAAATGGCTGGAAAATAATTCCCTTGGTCTTCAAAGAATGATTTTAAGATATTCCATGCCTTCATTTCAAGAGCGCCCCCTGCTATTACAATTATTAATCCAATTACGATAGGAGCAAAAAGGAACATCCAATCATCTCCAAAGAATCCAGTAAAGATCATTCCTACAAGCCCACCTACCATAATTAACACTCCAACTATCCGAAGGATGAATGCTTGGATATATTTTGATCTAAACTCTTCTAATCGTTGATCTTTAAGATAAAAATTGATACGTTTCAAATTTCCAATAGCAATAAAGACAAATATTAGTGCAACTATCCCAGTAACCCCGACAACAAATGATAAGGCCATCATTAAACCCACAGTATGCATATTTTTTCCAAATTCGGACCACATTCTTTTTAATTCGTCATCTGACATTTCTATTACCAAATATTTATTTATTTTAATTAAGTTACTCTATGAAAATTCTCAACTTATAGATCATTAATGGAACTTTTATGCATCTGTTAGAACTTAGATGAAACTGGAAAAATGGACCTTTACTTTTTTCATGAGAATTAAGTATATGCATCATATCTACATATTTAAATACAATTTTTTTCATATGTGTATAGAATAATAAAAAAAAAAAGATTCCAATCAAAATCGATGGTAGCTGCAATATTTAAAGGAGATCTGCTGAAAAATAACATATTTTTAGTAATACCTAGTTGGGGGAAGCTTCTGGGCTATCCAACGTTAGGAAGTTATGCTAATCATAATGTTATAAGAATTTCCGAAGATATTGTAATCTTTTTTGGTGGAATGGAACGCCTTGTTCATACACCTAAAGGGTTAGTCTATTATATTTTAGGTTTAGGATATTATTATACAAAATTTGAGATTCAATCAGGAAGATATATCACGGACAGCAGAATTTTAACAGGGTTAATGCTTTCTGATTTTGTTTATGATCGTTTAGCAACATCGAGAAATTTAACCTTACAAAATGATCCTGATGTGATAATCGCTGAAGATGTGGTAAAAGTGCCCATTGACTTATCGCTGAAACCATCTAGTAAACAGACATTCATCCAAGGAACTCTAATGCGAAATCTATTTATACCCTATAAGGATGTTATTTTAGATTTTATGGAGAAAATCAAAGATCCAAAAACTTTCCAAATTCAAAAAACAAATCATATGTTTTTATGCACGCATTGGGATTATTTTAACACAATCTTAATTTCTGATGCGATGAAAACGAAACTTAAGGTGAAGTACTTAGAACCCACTGCGGGTTTGAACACGATCTCGTTACGGTTGTATCGTTTTCTAATTGAACATTTTTCCGATGCAGATATTCAAATAATTAATGAAAATATCAATATCTTAAAGAACGTCTATTCTACGATTCAATTTGACCCTATGCATCTATATTCTTTAATTGAGCAAGCTAATATCTGGTTAAAGATAAAGATCCCTAATGTTCCGCACTATCAAGTACCCAATTCTGATACAAACCACAAAAAGGACGTGATTTTACAATCAGGAAATAAATATTTCGATGTAATTGTCAATTGGCCAGAGCAGTTTAAGCGGCAAACCAAAAGAGAATTAGAAGATGGAGCAAAGGTAATACAGGATAAACTTTACCATCCTAAAAGTATTGAAAAACAAGGAATAAAAGTGGAGCCTAAAAGAGAGCATTTTGAACCGAGATTCCTTGAGCGTCCTACAGTTAAAATAAAACAACTTCCCCCTATACCAATGAATAATATCATTGATATCTTATCGACCCTAAAAAGTATTGTAGAAGAAGATTATGATATCCGCTCAATTGGCGAAGCATTTGCGATAGGACGCGATTATATCAAATCGATGGTTTTACATCAAAACTTTTTATGGGACATGAGTAAGTTGGCAAATATTTATCAACGGGGACCTCTTAATAAGGGAATGAGTTCTAAAGAAAAATATGAATTATTGGAAAAGATTGACAATTGGATAGATTTGAATAAATAGAACACGATTATAGAAAAATAAAGACGATGACAAGCTTTAAAAGCGTGGTAAGTAAATTACAAAAGCATTATATGGACGCAAAATCAGTAGCCGTCATAAATAATAGTGGTAAATTATTATATTCAACGAAAAATTGGAACATTAAAGGTGATATTAAAAGTCTATTAGCTTCCTGGGCAAGTAACTCCGCTCAATCAGTCACCATTGATTCTATTCGCTATTCAGTTGTACAAATGGAACCGGAACGTTTTATTGCCACCAACCGGCATAAAAAGGGACATCTTATCGGTGCTGCCTCGCCCGATGGAGATAAATATTTGGTGGCTCACGTTAGTCCAAAAGCAAAAGGCTGGTTCCATCTAGCATATCCTGCCGTTGCGAGAGCAGCAGCAATGTTGTCAAAGGATACAAAATCAGAATTTATTGAGACGGAAGTTGATACAGAAAAGGGAGATTTAACTCAGACTTATGAGAGTCTAACTAAAGTCGGGGAGATCCATGTTGATCCGATACTAAAAGCGGAAGTTGAAGCATTCTTAGAATGGATAAAGAATCCAGAGGGATTATCTAGCTATATTACTTATTACCTCCAACAAGATAACCCAGATATAATTTCTCAGCTGGCAAAATATTATGATGAACTTTATCGTCTATTTTATACTTAAATTCTTGTATAGGTTAAAGAAAAAGATATAAAAAATTAGTGTGATTAGATTCTACTCTGTATGAGCTGAAATGATTAAATCTGCAAAAAGCTTCATATCATTGAGGAGGGTATTTAGCTTATCTTGAGAATCGCGATCAATTTCGCCCGATTTCATGACCAAGATGGAAATGATATACTTAAAGATATATAATTCAATCTCTTTCCCATCCTCATTTCTTCCTTTAAATTCTGCGGAATCTGACATAAACATATTTTCTCGAACGGTATTGCACGCATTAATGAAGTCTCTTAAATCTCCTCTTAGTGTTAATCCACTGCTTACACCTTGTACGTTGTGAACAATGACATTACCCGATACATCAGATATGATGATTTTTGCATTAATTTCTTCCAATTTCTTTTCTGCTTTTTCCACGTGAGTTTTAAGCTCAGCATAGGAAGAAATTAAAATATCTCGGAAAATTTTAGCAAGTTCGTCTTGCAAGTAAATACTGGTCAATTTAAAGTCAAAATCATAATCCTTGAACATGTCAAGTAAGATGTCTTTTGCTGCTTTGACATTAGTATCAAGAAGTTCTTTCTGATAATTTTCAACGTCATATTTGTGAAGGAAAAGAAAAACCTTGGGTTTTTCATTATTTTTTCGGTAAATGTCAAGCAAACCCTCAAAATACTCTCTGGCTTGTTCAAAAGAATCAGGATCATGCAAATCCACGATAGGAATCAAAATATCTGTACCTCTAAAAACTTCAGGCTTTTCCATATATTCCTTTCTATATTGCTCCTGACCTCCGAAATCAAATATGCCAACCTGTAATCCTAGAAATGGATGTCGACGAGTCTCATATAAAATAGTAGGGCTAAATTTTTTGGTATCTTCGGGACTCTTTTCTGCAAACGCTACAGAATATAGAGAAGTCTTCCCACAACCAGATAATCCTACAAGTGAAATTTTCAATTCAATCTATCTCCTTTTTTCATTTTATATAATTTTATAATACATTATTTCATTTAACTTTATTAAAAAATTTTTAAGAATTATTATTCTTTCGGTGCTAACTTAAAAGTTTTTGAGTAGATTTTTCCGAAGTCATCGGTTAAGGCTTCAACTAAAACGTTTCCATATATAATTTCACCATCCTTCTCTTCTAAAGGATAATCAATCTCAATTGATTCATAAGGAAACAATTCATTTATTGTCGTAACCCACGGTCGTTTTTCAAATAGGTCTTCTACAGTTACCACTCGTATCCTCAAATCATCCAGTACATATCCAACTGTATTGGTTATTGAGATGGTAAGTGTTTTATTCTCATCATCAACATCTTTTTTTACGCTTACAAATTTCCGCACTCCTAACTCAGGAGTCATTTTTGATTGATCCACTTCTGGTTCAGTTTGGATGCGAGGTTCTTCTTCAGAAGTATCCTTAACGATGAATACTTTACGCTTTTGGATGTTATATTGGGATACTTTTTTTAACTTCGCCAAAAATAGAACAGAATTGAGGTTAATGGTATTAAAGGGTTCAATTGTTAAATATCCCTTTTGGGCAGCATCTTCTATAATTTCTGCCCCAATCCCAGTTCTAGCAAATACCGTATTTTTATTTGGACCACTTCCAACGGATCCTACCGATATATCTGCATTTTCCGCAGTCAAGTCCGTACAAAAATTACAGCTTGACGATTTAAATTTGTCTAACTGTTTGATAGTATACGATTTCACTGGTTCTTTTTCAGGATCGTGGTATAAGTGGAACTTTCCTTTATTGATATCCATCTTGGTAACTTTCTCTAAATCAATACCCTCTTTTCGGAAGAAGGAATATAATGCTTCCGGTGCAAAAGAATCCATACAAAAAAGGCCAATCTTTAATACATGCGCCCGCATAAAATACTTAAGCATTCCTGCTGGAGAACTCAACATTTTATCGACAGCATCGATGTTACAGGGAGTTCCTACAAAAGCTATTGATCTATAATCTTGACGAATTGCATCCATAAGAGCCTCTACAGTTTGGGAATGACTATAGATCGATCCAGACGCTTTTATAGCATCATCTTTGCTAGTTATTATTTGAGCTACCGGAGTCCAAGGATCATCTGGATTCTTCATGGTGACCACTGCCGCATCAATTAAGTGTTCATCAAACATATAACATAATAGCGAAGTTACCGTACCGCCATCTTGCCCCCCAATAACTTCAGGAATGTTAGTATTGGAGACATAACCTGTTTTAAATTCACCCATTAGCTGAATTGGATCGGTAATAGTACGAGGACATTGATTATAACAAATTCCGCATCCAGTACATTTTCCCACTAATTTAGGTTGGCCAAGAATATGGTCCCATTCTAAAACAGGACATACAGCAGCACATGTTCCACATTCAGTACATATTCCCGTTCGAACGATCTCTTTCATGAGCATTCCAAAACTATCCTTTTTTCCCAGTAGAAGTGATGAAATGTGTTCGAAAGTATATTTTATATCGTTAGATTTTCCAGACATATTAAATCATTATAATTATATTAAATCAGAAAAATTTCTAACATTAAAAAAACCTACGATTATGAAATTTGAGAAAAAAAGGCGAATAACAAGGAAAAATTAATTAAACGAATCAATGTTCTTCTGAACTGTGCTTTTATCTTCTGGGGAGTAAAAAAGAGCATCCCAACCCAAATTTCTAATCGTTTTAATATATGATTTATGACTGTTTTTAATATACTTTTTAAGCTTGGGTTTAACTTGACTTGCGAAAGATACCAATTCTTCCATATATGTATCATCAGAGAAAGCCTTTTGAAAATAATTAATTGAGTTATAATAAATTTTCTTCAATTCTTCATCATAACCCATTAACTGACAAAATTGTTTATAGTTTAATATGGATACATTATCCATGGGGCGTATTTTTTGATAAAACTTAGTTTTAAAAATGTCGTTCTTCAGAGCAACAATAATAAGATAAGTATC
>Ga0180433_10001068_pt1 | contig 46437 bp, 41 predicted proteins | sample SS_ome_8_FD_132980 | JGI IMG/M metagenome (GOLD analysis project Ga0180433, IMG submission 132980) | Hypersaline lake sediment archaeal communities from the Salton Sea, California, USA - SS_1_D_1 metaG | ecosystem: Environmental > Aquatic > Non-marine Saline and Alkaline > Hypersaline >...
CAAAAAGGTTTCGGAGAAGGATGGACTGCCTGCTTTCGCTCCTGCGGAAAAGATCATCGATGATCCGAGGGTTGAAATTCCCTGGCGATTGGGTGCGGGAACCGGTTCATAATCACTGATGGTTTGCATAAGATACGTATCTCTTCACGAGAGAGAAGCGCAACGGGGAGGAGTCCATGCCAGATCTAAAAATGAAAAAAGCGTCTCACTGGGGGAGAAGAGCTCCCCTCTATCTTCTGAAAGACCTGAACTGAGCGCTGGCGACCCTGGAGGTCTTCCAGGATATGATTTCGAAACAGGATGATATCCTTCTGAGAGCAGCAACGGGGCTCGAGGGGGGCGTTGTGGCGAGCGGTTCAACCTGCGGAGTGGTTACCGGCGGTGCGCTCGGCCTCGCTCTGCTGTACGACAACGAGCTCAGAGAGGGAGGCGCTCCTGCCGAGGCGGCACTGCTTGCTCTGGCGGGAGAGTATGTCCGATGGTTTGAGGGGAGATACAGGACTTCCTTCTGCAGAGACCGAACGGGAGTCGATTTCTACACCGTCGGCGGTCAGCTCCGCTATTTTGTTCCCGATAGAGTTGGACGATGCTTATGGCACATCGGTGGCGCTGTCCGGCACCTCCATGCAGTTGTGAAAAGCGGTTTTCCTGCTGACGGGAGCACACATACGGAGAAGCGGGTCTTCCACTGCGCGCGTGATGTTCTCAGGGGAATACGGGAGCAGACCGGAACGGGATACGATCTCCTCGAACGGGCCTCAGTAGTGTTCGACGGCGGTCTGGGGCTTCAGGGCGGAGTCTGCGGTGCGCTGGCGGGTGCGATTATGGGAATCAATCTGAAGCTGGGTCTGGACATACGCCGCATGGGCTTTTTCCAGACGGCAAAGGCCTTTATAATCGGGCACCTCAATCTTCTGAAAAAGAAACCGGTTGATGATCCGGAGCCCTTTGCCGTGGGCAGGGGGATTGTGAAAAGCTTCAGGGAGAGGGCAGGAACGCTGGAGTGCCGTGCTATAACCGGCAGAACATTTTCAGGGTGGGACGACTTCCAGGACTATCTGGGGAAATCGAGCACCTGTCAGGAGCTTATAAAGCTCATGGTGGATGAAGCATCAAAGGCGATTAAGAGATTTTCATGACCGGAAAGGATGAGGATTGACTAAAACGATATGACGATGGATATTAGGGGAAAGACAATAAGATCGAATAAAAAGATAGGGAGCGGCCGCGTTCGTGAATTCCGCCTCGGATGCAACCGGCGATTCTTTCAGATAACGACCTTCTGCCCGGACGTCATTGGACCGGGGCCCACCCATCTTTATCTCATCGAGGATGATGTGCTGATACTGGTCGATACCGGTCTTCCCACCGTGATGGCCAAGAAGATGTTCTATCACTGGCGGCATCAGCCCATTCCTCCCGATATCGATGAACTCCCGGATGATTACAGCGAGCAGGAGCTCTTCAGCGCGCTCACCCTCACAGGGCACGATGTGAGCGAAATCGATTTTATCCTGCTCACACACGGACACCTGGATCACTTCTATCTCGGCAGAAGGATAATTGATCTCTCAGGTGCAAAGGTCGCTGCGCATATTGCCGACTCGAGTCAGATCTGCAATCCCTGGGGAATGACCGCGATGTGGTCGGAAAAGATGCCGGCGCTCATGGCGATGGGTATGCCTCCTCCGGCACACAGCGGAGGAAAGGTAATGATTCGCTCCGAGGTCACTGACTTTGCGCTTCCCATCGATTGTCCCATTATCAGTGATGGTCCCCTGGGCATGAATGGCTTCAAAAAGGAGAGCATGCAGGTATTGCATGTACCGGGCCATTCGCCCGGCAGCATTGCCCTGCTCCTTTCCGATCAAAACGGTGACCGTGTTATGCTCTGCGGCGATACGCTCCTCTATCCTATTACACCACTACCGAGCGATCTCATCACTTATCTCAGAAGTCTCAAAAAAATGAAGCATTTAAACAATGTGAAGCTGGTTCTCCCCGCCCATGGAAAGGCGATAACGAGATTGCATAACCGGATCGATTTTCTCGAGAAGCATCACAGGCACAGGCTCAAACTCACCTACGAGGCATGCCGGAAGCCGAAGAGTATCTGGCAGATTGCGACGATGCCGAAATACTTTGACGTGTTTATTGACCCGCAGAAATTCAATCCGCTGGCGGGCCAGGAAGCCTATGTCCATGTCGAGCTTCTGCACCTCGCCGGCGGGCTGCACCTCTCTCATATTGACGGCATCGTACACCACTTTCGGAATTCCGGAGAGAACTTCGAAGAGGTCTATCGCCGCGCGATGGATATCATCGATAATGAAAAGACGACGCTTCTGTTGCGTTGATAAGCAGAGATCGTGTAAAAGAACTGAAACGGAGGTATCATCAATGAACAGAAGAAATATCCTCATTGCAGTTGGTATCGTTGTTCTGCTGTTTCTCGGCTATCTGATAGTAAAGCCGAGGCCGAAGGGCGCAATACGATTTTTCGAGGATCAGCCCTATAACTTCCAGGTGTTGAGAACGCTGGGACATGCTCCCTTCGGTGGCGCTGATTCCGGTGAGATTCTGTCCATTGTGAAGGATATTAGCGAGGGTGATGATGAGAGCTGGTATACATCATGGATGAGAATGGCACGCCGTGTCGAGAAGTGGGGGCGCTCGCTTGCTGATCGGGTCGGACGCGGAAGGGCGCTGCTCAGGGCGCACAACTACTATCGAACGGCCGAGTTCTTCCTGCATCCACAGGATGAGCGGCGAAAGGAGACCTTCGGTAAAAGTGTTGAGCTTTTTTTCGACGCGCTCAGAGATCTCAGAGTTCGCTATCAGGTTATTCCGGTTCCCTGCGGCGAGCACACCCTCAAAGCGATATACTATCCGGGAAGTTCCGAGTCGCGGTCGAAACCGCTTATCGTTGCCCATGGCGGATACGATTCGACCCTTGAGGAGCTCTATTTCATGATTGCCGCAGCCGCCCGCGAGCGGGGATATGCGTGCCTCACCTTCGAGGGGCCGGGGCAGGGATCGGTCATTCGGGAGCAGGGATTGCGGTTCACTCCCGAGTGGGAGAAGCCGACCGGGGCGGTGCTCGATGAGTTCATAAGCCGCCACGGGAAGCCGGGGAAAATTGTGCTCATCGGCGCGAGCCTCGGCGGATACCTCGCGCCGAGGGCTGCTGCATTCGATAAACGCATCGACGGGGTTGTCTCCTAAGATGTCTGTTACGATTTTCAGGAAGCGGCGCTCATGCAGGTTCCGGCCGTTATGCGGTTTCTGCATAGCAGCGGATGTATCGGATTGGTCAACACCCTCATAAAATTCAAGATGCGGAACACGCCGGGAGTTCGCTGGGGAGTTCGGAACGCACAGTGGACTATGGGCGCAAAGGATCCCGCGGATCTCCTCCGTATATTCGACCTGTACAATCTGCGGGATGAGGCTGAGAAGATCACCTGCGATGTGCTCATTCTCGCCGGAGAAGCGGATCACTTTTTCCCGGTTGAGCAGGTTGAGAAATTTAAGAGGGCGCTGGTTAATGCGCGGAGCGTCACCACCCGTATATTTACCGAAGAAGAGGGGGGACATGAGCACTGTCAGGTTGGTGCCTTCAATCTCTTCCACGGTGTCCTCTTCAACTGGATAGAGGAGAAATTTTAGGAGTGCAGTCGATTCATCGGCATAGTATTGCAAAGTTCAGTGGTTTAACATTTCGATGACCGGTTTCGAATGAAACCTTATCAGACGCTGTTGGTGACAATTCGCCGAACAGCGTCAACGATATCGTCCATTGACGCATCGGCACAGAAAACTGCAGCAACCCCCTTTTCAATGAGCTTCTTTTCATCACCCGGCGTGATGATCGATCCGCCGGCAATAACCGGAATGTGCCCCTCCGCATTGCTGAGAAGATCGAGCAGTTCATCAACATAGTACAGAAATTCCCATGAGTGACAGCTGAGACCGATGATGTCAACATCCTCTTCCAGAGCCGTTTTCACAATTGTCGTGGGGAGATTGAACCGACCGGCATAGATCACTTCCATGCCCGCATCTCTGAGCGCTCGTGAGACGGCTATTGCTCCCACCTCATGCTGATCAACGCCGAGTATGGCCATTAACACTCTTATAGTATTCATATAATGCTCCCGGAGTTATAACGGTGATTCGATCATGCCGAAGGGGTCATAGTGATGATCGTATGCCAGGCGCATAACGCCGGCAATCTCTCCCATGGTGGCACCTGCTTCTATGGCCCCGATGATGGGATACATTAAGTTTTCATCTGTCTCCCGCGTCAGTGTGTATATCTCCTTAAGGACATTTCGCAGTGCCTCCTGATCCCGTGATTTTTTGTACTCCTGTATTTCACCGATGCGATACCAGGAGGGTTCTATTTTCTCTTCAGCAATGTCTTTCAGGAGCGTGTCTTCTTCCTGGGGCATTTCAAAAATGTTTACTCCGACCTTGAGTATCTTCCGGTCCCTGATATCGCGAGCGGAGCGCTCCATGGCATTTTCGAAAAATCCCTTAAACCATCCCCTGTCCGAAAGCTCGGCGGGATCGCCCTGTGATTCAATATCGAGAATCAGATCAACTATCTTTTTCTCCATTTCGTCTGTCAGACGCTCGATATAGTAGGACCCGCCAAGGGGGTCTATCACCTTTGATACATTGGACTCGCAGTGAATGACCTGCTGTGTCCTCAGCCCGATGAGATGTGATTCTTTGCTGGGAATTCGGAATGCTTCATCGAAGGCTGATATCTCTACGGCCTGCACCTCTGCGAGAATGAGTGCGAGTGTCTGTATCGATCCCCTCACAATGTTGTTAAAAGGCTGTTGCGCTGTCATGGAGAGGCCGGAAGTGTGAGAGGCGATAATTACTGCCTGTGTCCGGGGATCGGTGGAACCGAATTCATCTTTCATCATCCGCGCGAAGATCCTTCTCGTTGCCCGTATCTTGGCAATCTCCTCGAAGAGATCCATACCGCAATCGACGAGAATGGCAATGCGTGGTCCGAAGCTGTCAATGTGTAACCCGCGCTTCAGGAGTTCTCGAACCACATAGCGGATCTCGATGAAGCCGAAGGCCATCTCCTCGACAGCGGTGAGCCCCGCTTCCCGGATGAAATAGGTGTCTTCGAGGAATGAGTGGAACTTCGGCATCTCTTTTGTGCAGAATGATATTGAATCGGCAGTGAGCCGGAGCCGCAGCTTGAAGGGGAGATGCGTCGAATAACCGCAGTCCTCGGCAAAAAAAGGCGCCTGAACGAGCGATCCGCGAAGTGTTTCGGGGGGGATATCCCGTTCTCTGGCGACGAGGTAAAGAGCGGCAATTGCGAAGAAGGCGGCAAGGGAGTTCGAAACGGGGAGCTTATCGATGGGAAGATCCCGATAGAGTTCTCTGAAGTCCTGCAGACAGCAGAGTGAGACTCCCTGCGTTCCGATGGCATTTTTCGCCAGAGGGTGGTCGGGATCGAGCAGTGAGTTCGTCGGGCCATCTCCGATCACATCAATGCCCAGCTGACCACGTTCGATGAGATATTGGAGCTGCTCGTTCGATTTTTGCGGGCCGCCCTCGCCGGAAAGCTCCCGCTGTATCCAGATTCGCCGCTTGTGCAGATCTGCTCGAATTCCCCGCGTATACGGGAAGGTACCGGGATCATTCAGCTTCTGATGGTAGTCGAAGGGCTGTATATCGTCGGTCGTATAAACCGGTTTCAGGGGTATTCCTGAGTGAGTATGCTGTTCATCCATCGCTTCCTCCTCGGCAGGAATTTTTTTCATTTGAAGCGTATAGCTTTCTTCTCCTCGTACAGCAGCGAAAACGATCACTTTTCGATCAGCCGTGTACGAAACCACGGCCACCAGACTCTCTTCAGAGTCTTTATCCGATAGTGATTGAGCAGTCTCACGTAAAGCCGTGGCTTTTTCGTATGCCGTCGACAATTGATTTCGGAAGAGACTGATATTTCAGGGCTTTGCTTGTTGAAATGCCAAGTCCCCTGTTAAGGTATCCCAGTGCTTCGGCGAATTTTACTGCGACTGCAGTTGCATTTATGACCGGTATTCTGGTGCCGGCAACCTTGTTGTAACCGGCACGGGAAAGCGCCGGTCCAAGCGAGGCACATCCCGCAATAACAACCTCGGCGCCGTCCTCAGCCAGTGCCAGTGCCTGTTTCTCAAAGGGGGGAATGGCAATCTCGGCGGGATTCGCAAACATCGCGGGGTAGCGCTTCTCATCGAGTTCACAGGAACGAATAGGTGCGTTGTGGATCATCCGCGATTCCAGACCGTACCTCAGTATAACATCCTCGATAACGGGAATGAGCTTCTTGCGAACCGTAACGATCCCGAAGTTCCGTCCGATCATGCAGGCGAGCATCATGGCGGATTCTCCCACGCCTATCACGGGAATAGAGAGTGATTCGCGTGCCTCCCACAGGCCGGGATCATTGAAACAGCCGATGATGGCTGCATCATATCCCTTCGCTTCACGTCTGATGAGCTCATCGAGTATATGAACGGTATTCAGGAGCTCCATGTACTTCGAGGCGACAAAGTAGGAAGCCGAGGAGAGATAACCGAACTCGATGGTTGTCTCGGAAAAGCTCATATTGATGATATGCTCGCTCATGGCGTTCCACATGATGTCGGCATCGGGAATTCCGGGTATATCCCTGGTGGAGATGTTCTGCCAGAGTATCTTCATCTGCTGCTCCTCATTCACTCGTACATTACGGCGAGGGTTCCTCGACAGGCGGAAGTCCCTCCGCTCGACGTGCTTCATTGATATGATCTTTTAATCCGTCGCGCATGGTCGCGCTGAGGGTGAATCCGGTATCTTCATGAAGTCGTGCGTTTGAAATCCGGTACACATACGAGAGCTCGATATCGCCCCAGCCGATCTCCGCATCGGGAATGAGCTCCTTTATCCGCTTTTCCAGCTCTTCGCCGGTATGGGTGTAGCCGCCGACATTGTAGAGGGTATGCTTGAGGGTATCCGCGCCCGCCTGGCAGACCGTTACGAATGCCTGCGCGACATCGTTGACTGAAGCATAGGGGAAATAGGTATCCGGTTTTGCAGGTATGTGCAGGGGCATGCCCAGAGCGGGGTAGGTGGTGAGATTGCTCACAAAAGCGGTCGCACCACCCTTTCTTCCCGGGCCGAAAGCGCTCCCGACGCGCAAAGTGTATAATTGCATGCCGTATGCGAGGTGATACCAGTTTGCCATGAATTCACATAATGCCTTGCATGCGCCGTAGACGGTGTCGGGATAGATCGGATCGTCTTCGATGAGCTCTTTGTCGCCATGTTTCTGATAGGATCCGTAAGCGAGAATAGAGCTTGCGAAGAGAACCCGGTTGACATCCATGAGCCGTGAAGCCTCGTAAACATTAGTGGTGCCAAGGCAGTTCACCTTGACGGCGAGATGGGGGTTCCCCATCGATTCAAGTCCCAGGATGTAGGCGAGATGAATTATCTTCTCCACCCGATGTGCTTTGATCGTGCTCAGGATCTGCTCGATGGCCGTGATATCCCCCGTAACGGATGTTACCTTATCTTCATAGCCCTTGAGAAGCTCGAAGGTCGGCGAGGTATCGAAGAGGACGACGTTCTCGCCTGCATCTACCAGTTTTTTCGCAACTCGCGAGCCGATAAAGCCGGTTCCTCCGGTGATGAGAATAGACATGGGCAGCGCCTCCTCTGCTGTGTAATGGTTAGGGCCGATTCCCCTTGAGCGGTGTTTCCGGTAGAATGTCTTCTGTATCGGGAAATGCCGCTTTGAACTCCTTCAGTGTATGCTCTGTCGGAGATTTATGCAAATTGTTTTTTTAATCATTTGTTCGGGATTCCGTTCAGCCGAAGAAGGGCGAATATTCGGTAAGTGCATCTCACTATCAACGAAAGCGGGGAGAGAGAAAGGTAAATTGACTTGCATTTCATTCGAAAAGAGTTCATACTGTAAAAGTGGCGAGTATGATGGGAATAGAAGAGGTGAAATCACTCATCCGGCGCTCCGGGCGTATCACCGTGCTCACCGGCGCCGGTATCTCCACGGAATCGGGGATACCCGATTTCAGAAGTCCCGGTGGTATCTGGAGCAGGTATACAACCGTCACCATACAGGAATTTCTAAGCGATCCGGAAAAGCGAAAATACTACTGGAGGTATAAAGCTGAGACGATCCCGCTCATGCTCCGGACGAAACCGAATCCAGCTCACCATGCGCTGGGGAAGCTGGATAAGAAGGGAAAGCTCTTCTGGCTCCTGACCCAGAATGTCGACGGATTACATGAACAGGGGGGAGTCCGAGAAGAGAAAATAGTGAATCTGCATGGAACGAACAGGGAGGGCATCTGTCTCTCCTGTGGCAAAAAATACGATATCCTCGCTCTTGTCGAGCGTGTAAAAGCGGGCGATGAGGAGCCGAGATGCGATGAGTGCAGCGGTTTCCTGAAACCCAATACTGTCTCCTTCGGTCAGGGTCTGAACCCCGAACACCTCGCCATTGCCGATCGAGCATCGCGGGAATGCGATCTCTTCATGGCGCTGGGGAGCTCCCTGGTGGTATCCCCCGCCTGCCATTTCGTTGAAATCGCCCACAGCTCCGGCCATCCGGTTGTTATCATTAACAGGGATGAGACCCCCTATGATGCAATTGCGACCTGTGTTCTGCACGGGTCGCTGGCAGCGGTCTTGCCCGAGCTGATAGATTAGGGAAGATGCCATTCAGCGACGGCTGAGCTCCCGGAGATCCTCGATCCACCCTGACACTTTCTGCACGGCATGACGTTTATTCTCGCTGGTCATGATATCATCCAGCGCTATCAGCATTTTAATGAAAGCGCTCTCCCACGCTTTCATCTTTTCTGCATACCGAGGCGAAAGCTCAAATTGATTTTGAAGAAGCCATCGGGTGAGCCTGCATGTAATTTCCTTCGCAGAGGGTCTGCGCCGGAGCAGCTGTATGAATCTCTTCTGAAATGTCTGCCGGTATCTCAGTCGGGCACGCGTTGTTTCCGGCAGGGTGCGTGTCAATGCGGTTATTCTCCTTCGCTGCTCATCGGAAAAATGCCCGAAGATGGTCTCACAATTTTCGAGGACTCTTTCAATCCGTTCAGTCAATCGCTCATCGCTGGATCGCATCGCCTTTTCTCTGAGTTCTTCATTTGATTCGTCGAAACGCATTCGAAGATGGTCTATCTGCTCATCGCTCACGGTGGCGAGAAACCGAGCTGCATCGGGAATCTGCTTCTCAATGAGGCGATTGCGGTGTTGCTTAATTTCGCGCAGGAGCCATCGGATCTCCTCCTCGCTCCAGCCATCGGTGATGGTCTGCTGTATGGCCGTGAGCGTGCGTACATACCGGGGAAGCTCACTTCTCCGGTGCCATCGATGAGTGAGGGTGATAACAGTGCGCAGCGCTTCTTCCTGGTCACTCCGGAGGTTGAAATAGTGATCGATTCGATTCATGAGGATCTGATCGACATTATCGTACACCTGCTTGTAGAGAAACCTGCTGCATCCGGAAATGCCGGTCAGTGATATGATGAGCATTGCTGCAAGCGGTCGGTAAAGTGTTGGAATTCGGTTCGGGTTCATGAGAGTGATGGAGTGCTGAATTCTCATGAGCACGGTGGATTTTCTCCGTGATGCTGTCAAGTTTTTTGTGTAAACTGTCAATTGCCGGGTCAGGGCGGAAATTCGGCATGAGGATTATCTCTTGACTTTTTTCCTTTTCTGCGATACGGTTTTATGAAGCAACTCGATCTGAAGGAGAAATACAATGGGTGAATGGGACAGGGAAATTGCCGAAGCTGCTGCGATACTGTCGCGGGCGAAAAATGCCGTTGCCTCCTGCGGCGCCGGCGTTTCCGCTGAGAGCGGCATCGCAACCTTTCGGGATCCCGGCGGCGTCTGGGATGTACTGGACCCTTCCGAGGTTGGCACGGTCGATGGTCTCATTCGAACACTGGAACGCAAAGCGAAGGATCTGGTCCCTATCTTAATAGATATGCTCACTACTTTCGAGCAGGCTGAACCGAATCCCGGACATCATGCGCTCGCTGATCTTGAAAAGATGGGAATTCTCAAAACCGTTATCACACAGAACACCGATAACCTGCATCGGGAAGCAGGTAATACCGATGTGATTGAAGTTCACGGGAATCTCTGTCGCATGGTCTGTTTGTCCTGCGGGCGGCGGCGCTGGTTCGAACGGAAGCCACTCATCAGTGAAGCCAAGGAGAAACTGAAGGCCCTGAAAAAGTTCCGGCTTCAGGATCTCATGACGATTGCGCCGCAGTGTACTCTCTGTGGTTCAATGATGCGCCCCGATGTGGTCATGTTTGGAGAGGCAGTACAGGATCTACCCCGGGCCTATCAGGTTGCACAGAGCTCTGATGTTATGCTCGTTCTGGGGACATCCGGCGTGGTCTACCCGGCTGCGTATTTCCCCTTCGAGGCGAAGAAGGCAGGTTCAACGGTAATTGTCATCAATCCGACGGAAAATGCCTTCGGGAAGGTAACGGATGTCTATATCCCGATGAAGTCGGGAGAAGCACTCCCCCTTATCCTGGAACGGATGAGGGGAATGGCCTCGTAGCGGGAGATATTCGTCGCCGGCCTTTTCAGAATTCGGATTAATCGGGCGTTCTCACTCTCCGGTGAAAACCGGATCGCGCCTCTCCATGCGTGCGAGGACCCCTTCACCGAAGTCCCGGCTGGTCACACCCCTGTTCAATCCTTCGTTTTCCATATCAAGCGCTTTTTTTATTGCCTCGATGTACGGTCGGTTAAAGGCCCGCTTGGTGAGTCGAATGGCAAGTCCCGCTCCCTGCGGGGGAATGAGCTGCAGTGCCCGCTCCCGTGCTGTCGGAAGGAGCTCGTCATGCGGGAGAACCTCATTGACCAGCCCCAGCTCAAATGCCTCCCGCGCGGAAATTTTCTTATGGAAGTAGACGATCTCCTTTGCCCGCTGAAATCCGATTATCCGCGGCAAAAGATAAGTCAAGGCGAATTCCGGCACAATACCGAGATTGACAAAGGGGAGCCGAATCCATGCATGCTCGGACAGATAGATAAGGTCGGCACAGGAAAAGGGCATGGTAAATCCTGCACCGATAGCGAGTCCATTAATCGCCGCAATGACCGGCTTCTCAAATTCGAACATTTTCACGGTAAGCTTCTTCTGAGCGATATCTGCCATGTCTATCTGATTTCTTATCTCATCGGGAAGATTCTCCAGCACGTCAATGCTAAAGTAACCACCGCTGCTGAATGCCTCACGGGTGGGATCGGTGTTTTCCGGATCCTTTGCACCGGTAATGATCATGGCTTTTGCCGTTTCGTCCTTTTCCATTATGTCAACCGCCCAGAAGAACTCGAGGAAGGTCAGGTAGCTCATCGCGTTCTTTCGCTTCGGGGTGTTAATGGTGATGGTTACGATTCCCTGGTCGTCTTTCTCATAGTGAATATCCTGGAATTGTTCAATCTTCATGCTCATATCCCCTTTCCCATTGATTATCAGTGCGAGCGGCAACATTATCTCAGTACATCTTTTTTTGCAAATGTAAAAAAATCGAATGGGATCGATTTTGCTGTTTGAATTTTTCTTTGACCTTTTAAGGGACTTTTTTTATGAATGACGAGGGCGTGGGAGAGCGTGCCTCACGCAGGGAGAAGAGAGCGGCTTATTCCCGTAACGGAAATGTTCGGCATGTGGTGGTGACTTATGTGTCACAAGCTTGATGTAAGATTTTTTCAGGAATTGGGGAAAATGAATCCCGAAGACGTATGCCGGAGGGCGCTGTGCAGCTTCGACGTGGTCCGGGAATGTTATAGGCTTACTGCCTGGGGCGAAGAGTATGAAATCGATCCCCGTTGTGCCGATATTTGTCCGATGCGCGAAGGAGTCCCGCCGGTCAATACCGAATGGGGCCTCGTCATCCTCTTTTATCTTCTCAGGGCCAGTGATACACTTCCTTCCGGCGAGTGGATATCGGAAAAAGACCTCCCCGGTGGCGTGACCTTCTTCACCGGTCCGCATGCTGTTCCCACTCATCTGATTCGGGATCGCTTTGGCGAGGACAGCAACGGTTTTAAGAAAGCCTGTGAGAAGCTGGGGGGGGGCGTTCTCGACCTTGCCGATCTGTCATATTCTTTTCAAATTCTTCCCCGTGTTCCCGTTGCTCTCCTTTTCTGGCAGGCTGATGAAGAGTTCGATGCTGAAGCACGGATGCTCTTTGACCGAACAATAGAGGGGCATCTGCCGATCGATGTTATCTTCGGGTTGACGATTGAGCTCTGTATGAGGATCATTCACAGCTGAAAGCACCGGTGGAGGTATGCCATAGAAGTAGAACTCGCTTACGGAAAAAAGGGTCGCATGACAGCTCTCCCGGAGGAGCATGTCGTCAAGGTGCTCTCGATGAGGGAGGTTGAGACGATTGCCGAGCCTGAAGCATTCCTCGCCAGATCGCTCTCCCGACCGCTTGGATATCAGGAGAGCCTCTTCGATATGGCGAGAGGCAAACGAACAGCCTGTATTCTCATCTGTGATATCACCAGGCCGGTTCCCAACGCCGTACTCCTGCGGCCAATACTCAGAGAACTCCATCGTGCGGGGATGGGTGATGCTGACATACGCATACTCATCGCCACGGGGATGCATCGTCCTAATGTCGGTGATGAGCTGCTCGAGCTGGTCGGGGAGGATATTGCCGTGCGGTACCGGGTTGAGAATCACGATGCGAAGGATCTCTCCGCTCACCGGTACCTCGGGCAGTCCCAAGGAGGCGCAGCGGTGTGGCTCGATGCCCGCTTTCTCGAAGCCGATGTGCGCATTGCCACCGGTTTTATTGAACCGCATCTGATGGCCGGCTTTTCGGGCGGAAGGAAGCTGATTGTTCCAGGAATCGCCGGAGTTGAAACTATGAAGTATATGCATGGACCGGTGCTTCTGGATCATCCCCGCGCCCGCGAAGGTATTCTTGACGGCAATCCCTTTCACGATGCCGCCGTGGAGATAGCGAGAATGGCCGGCGAGGTGTTCATCGTCAATGTCGCCCTGAACGAGCGGCGACAGATTACCGGCATCTTCTGCGGTGATCTTGAAGCGGCGCATGCCGAGGGAGTAAGTTTCGTAAGGGGTGTTGTTTGTGATACGGTGCCGGAACCGGTTGATATTGTCGTTACCACCGGCGGAGGGTATCCCCTCGACACAACCTGGTATCAAACCATAAAGGGGCTCACCGCTGCCATGCACATTGTTCGCGAGGGGGGAACCATTATCATTGCGGCTGAATGCCGGGACGGGATCGGAGGGGAAGCGTTCACCCGCCTGGTCTCTGAGACCGATGATTATGAAGTATTCATGCGGGATCTCCATCATGAGGATTATTTTGTCATCGACCAGTGGCAGCTTCAGGAATTCGTCAAGGTAATACGCAAAGCATCGGTCATGCTTGTCTCTGACGGCCTTTCAGATGAGCAACTGAAAATGCTCAGGCTCGAATGGTCGCCGACGGTCGAAGACGCTCTGCAGAAGGCGCTCCTCAGGCACGGCGGTGACGCGAGCATAGCCGTGATTCCCAAGGGGCCCTATATTCTCGCTGAAATCGGTGATCCCCTTAATCGTCATTGAAAAGCCCGAGAAAACGCACAAGATTGAGTGTTCCCCCCGTGATTCTGACATCACCCCCGACCAGGGCGAGGGCCGGATTCCGAAGGCCTGCGACTATCTCCTTCCAGACGGTCGATGGAACGGTTACAGAAATATCCGGTTTCGCGGGGAAGCGGGGCTGAATCTCAGCAACACCGCGGCGGACATGCACCGTATACGCCTCGCCGGTGTCGGGGAATCGGAATCCCACGATTGTATTGACTTCGGCGCTCTTCTCGGGGTTGAGATGAACGGCCATCCCTTTGAATATCGAAATGAGGGGTATGGCGTGCACCACCTCCTTCTGTTTGTTCTGCATTACCGCTATCTTCAATGCCCCCTTTGTCTCCAGAGCCTGGGTGAGATAGTAGTTCCTCCCCGTGGCGGCTATCTGCTCCTTCCCGAGAGCGGTCAGGGACTGGACCCTGATCTCGCGGGCATCACCGTCATCCGGATCGAGGAGGATCAGCTGATCCGCGAGTTCCAGCGCCCACTGGAAATCCCTTTTCAAAAGGGCTTCACGGGCTTTCTCGCGGAGCGCATCTTCACCTCCGGCAAGGCTCGCAAATCGCTCCGCGCGCTCCTTGAGCGGGAGCGGGAAGAGATCGGTCGCATTGCCGCCGAACCAGCCGAGATAGCCGTCGAAAATAGCTCTCACCGACCAGGCAACCGTGCCATAGTATTCATGGAGATAGGGCTGATTCGCCAGATGCGGCGGAAGCTTCACCTGTTCAACAATCTCATCCGTCGTAAGCCCCTTGTTTATCAATCGGATGGTCTGATCGTGAACGTACTGTATCGCATCGCGGTAATTGGTCAGCGTCTCATGGATCTTTTTCGCGCCGGCTATCGGACGGGTATGATGGGGCACGAGGTATTCGGACGGTAATGCCCGCATCTTGTCCAGACTCTGCACCCAGAGCATCACATCACGGTATGCGGTGCCCCGTATTGCGTAGAGATTGGGAAATGATTTATAGTAATTATCGGCGCACAGGAGCACCTTCTTCTCCGGCATCCAGATGTATATCTGATCGGGCGTCTCCCCCGGTGCATGAACCAGCTCGAGCTTCAGTCCCGCAATCTCGAGATTGAGCCGCTCGCCGGAGAAGGTCTTGTTCGGTCTGATCAATCCAATGGTGTTGTTCTCGGTGAAGAGGAGCCGATGACCGATGCCGGCGTTGACATAATCCTCTTCGGGCAGGAAGTTGCCGAACTGCCGCATGGCACGGCGATAGGTTGTTTCGCGGGTAATGCTGACTATTCGGTCGAGGTAGGTCAAGGTGATTTCATGTGAATAGATGTCCGGCTTCCTCTTCCCGGCAAAAACCGTGGCTCCGAAGGTGTGATCGGTATGAAAGTGGGTGTAGATGATCGCCTTTACCGGTTTTTTCGTAATTCTGTCAAATTCCTTTTTGACCTCTCTGGCCGCCTCGACGCTCTCAAGGGTATCCACGATAATAACCCCATCTCTCCCTTCAAGGAGTGTCGAATTGGCGAGTCCGTATCCGATGGCAACGTATACGCCATCGGTAATCTTGATAATATCCTTTTTGAACTCGGCCGTGTGCGCGGCGAGGTCGGGATTTGATTCAACTTCCGGCGCTTCTGTTTGAGCGCATCCCACAATAAGGAGAAACAGTACCGGCAGGAGAAGGAATGCTCTTGTTTTGATAATAGGTGTCATCTTCATCCTCCATTTTCGTATCAGGATATCTTTGAAGAAAGTGAAGAAGAGAATAGTGTAATTACGGTAATAGAGCATTTCGATATCTCCGATTACTCTGCTACAAGTACGATGTCCGCAGGTGGGCATCGCATGCCGCGCTGGAGGTTCAGGAACGGACCTGACCACCTGATTGCTGCTCTCGCAAGGCGAGCATCATTATATCGAAATGCCTATCAAATTATATTATATTGAGTGTGCTTTTTTCAAGCATGTTTTCTGCTATCCTGTAAGCAATAATAGTCATCTTTGCACGTATTTCAATTTAGAATATAACGATATAAACGAAGGTGTATCACTTAATATCATTTCAGTAGATTGGATTGTTATGAAGATGAATACAAGCATTTTTATGCAGTCGATTCTCTATATACAGCACAATTCTAGGGGATAAGAAAACAATACGGTTTTATTTCTTGCATCCTGTTACCCTGTCCGATTAGAATAATTGCAAACTGAGCTTTGGCGAAGAGAGCTTGAGAAAGTTCAGCATATACGGCAGTTCGCTGTCGATTAAAATGCCATGATTGAAAGGGGGTTCGCCATGTCGCTCATGAATGCGAAAGAGTATGAAGAGAGCCTCAGAAAGCTTAACCTGGTCGTTTATCAGTTCGGAAAGCGAATTGAAAACGTCGTAGATGATCCCATCATCCGGCCGTCCATGAACGCCGTTGCCATGACCTATGAGCTGGCCCACGTGCCGGAATGTGAAGAGCTGATGGTCGCGAAGTCACATATCACGGGGGAGCAGATTAACCGGTTCTGCCACATACATCAGAGCAGAGATGATCTGCTCAAGAAAAGCAGGATGGGGAGAATGCTGGGATCCCGGATGGCGTGCTGCTTTCAGCGCTGTGTCGGGATGGATACTCTGAACGCCCTCTCTATCGTAACCTATAATATCGACGAGAAGTACGGCACGTCGTACTATCAGCGCTTTATGCGATACCTGGAGTTTGTACAGGAAGGGGACCTCTCCTGCGACGGAGCGATGACGGATCCGAAGGGCAACCGAAACCTGCCGCCGCATAAGCAGGCGGATCCCGACCTCTTTGTTCGTGTTGTTGATGAACAAAAAGATGGCATCATTGTGCGGGGTGCCAAAGCACATCAGACCGGCGCGGTTAATTCCCACGAGATTATCGTTATGCCCACCATACACATGCGGGAGGAGGATAAGGATTATGCAATCTCTTTTGCCCTTCCCAGCGATGCCGAGGGAATCATCTATGTCCTGGGACGGCAGTCCTGCGATACCCGCAAACTGGAATCCGGCACTCTTGATTGCGGAAATCAGTGCTACGGCGGACATGAAGCGCTGGTTATTCTAGACGATGTTTTCGTTCCCTGGGAGCGGGTGTTCATGTACCGTGAGTCCGAGTTCACCGGGCAGCTTGTTGAGAAGTTCGCATCCTATCATCGGCAGAGCTATGCCTGCAAGGTTGGTGTCGGCGATGTGCTCATCGGTGCGGCGCAGACGGCAGCCGAATATAACGGTGTTCACCGCTCATCTCATATCAGGGATAAGATAGTTGAGATGAATCATCTGAATGAGACGCTCTACTGTGGCGCCATTGCCTGCGCTTCAGAGGGGAAGAAGGAGCCCAGCGGAACCTATTCGGTGGATACGCTCCTGGCCAATGTGCACAAGCAGAATGTCACCCGCTTCCCCTTCGAGATAGCAAGGCTCGCTCAGGATATTGCCGGCGGTTTGATGGCAACCCTCCCCTCGGAAGAGGATTTCAGGTCGCCCGAGGTGGGGAAATGGATTGAGAAATACTTTCGCGGAGTTGAGGATGTCGCAACGGAGAACAGAATGCGCATTCTGCGCCTCATTGAAAATATTACCATGGGCACCGCAGCGGTGGGGTATCTGACCGAGTCCATGCACGGTGCCGGTTCACCACAGGCTCAGCGAATCATGATTGAACGCATGGTGAATATCGACGAGAAGAAGAAAATTGCCAAACAGCTGTGCGGTATCGAGGACGCAGGAGCGGAAACTGCGAGTAATACGCCTTAAAATATGCCTGTTGGGAATGGTATCCTGCCGGCAATCTTATAAGGAGATGTGATTTATCTGCGCTGGCCGCTTTTATCTTGACTTGATTGCTCTTTTCTGTTACAGAATATGCCGAGTGGAGGCACGGGGGCGGATGCTATCGGCTGCCGCACACGGATTGTTCAGCGAAGATTTTTTCCGATATGATAACGATAACAGCGATGGATTATGGAAGACAAATTTCTCATACAGGAAAAACCGAATTTCTATGAGCGGCTCGGGCTCTGGTACTTCCGCAAATTGTCCGATAAGGACAGGCAGCGCGGCAGAGTAGCCCCACCGCGAAATGATACCGAGCTCGTTCGGGCATCGAGGAGAGTAACCCTTTTCGGATTTATCATTGCCTTTGCCATCGGTGGAATCTCTGCAGGGGGTTCGGTCTATACCGAGCTGCACTTCGAGCATGCTGAAATTATAACGAGATACTCATGGCTGATCGGGGTAACGGTGATTCTCACCGCAATCGAGTTTGCGGTACTTTTCTGGGTTTCCATCAGAACCGTTTTTTTAATTGCTCGAATCACCGGTCATAACCTGTTGGAAGATGACAATACGGTGCTTCAGTCCTTTATCCCGCATCTCCTCGCACGCGCGGCCCTGGAGATACCGGATCCGGTCGAGAAGGTGCTGGGTATAGACCCCTTTGCGCGTGTCTCGAAGAAGAAATTGCTGTTCATCGGCATACTCTACAAGTTGAAAGTCACTATCAGCAATGTGCTGGCGAAGCTCTTTCTCAGGCGTGTTGCAGGCAAGAGCATTCTCCGGGTGAGTGTGGCGTATATATCGGTTATTATAACCGGACTCTGGAATGCACTGGTGCTCTTCAAGGTGGTTCGCGATGCACGGCTCCGTCTCTTCGGAAACCTCATTGCAAAAAACCTTGTGGATGAGATTATCACGCCCGAAAAATTGAGCCGACTCTCGCCAAAGGCGAGAGAAGGGTGCATACGGGCGGTAGGCAATTCGGTTGTTATCGCCCAGCGCTATCATCCCAATATGCTTATCCTGTTGTTTCGCTTGTCGAACATTTTAAACATAACCGAGGGAGAAGGTCTGGATAGCTGGGAGTCGTTTTTGCGAACGTTGCGTGAGGTAAGCGATGAGGAGCGATATTTTTTACTGGACCTCCTCTGTGTCGCAACAGCTTTCGATGGAAAGGTTTCGCGCCTCGAGAAAAAAGTGCTCCATCAGGCCTTTGGTGAGCATACCGAGATATATTTCAAGCGGATCTTTCGGTTGAAGAAGCTCATGATCAGCGGGAAGCTGCATGAGGCGATCAGTCTCACCGAGCTCGATTTTCAGCCGGGTTAAGATAATGGCTGTATTGATTAGAAACAGCGCCTTCGGAAGAACAGGTATTTCTCAATACATTTTTGATTTAATTTCTTTAGTGAACAAACGGGTATTTCCATGACCGCAAATCTTACCATTCAAGCCGGTCCGAAGGCACTCTCATTGATACGCGATGAGGGGCTCAGGGCTGACAGGATTACCGTTCTTGCCGGTGCCGCCGGCGGTCCCAAGGGGCTTGTGCTCAGCGGAATTGATCGGATGATGTGCAGGGATCTCTTCAGGGATCGGGAAAAGCCGCTCTATCTCATCGGTTCGTCTATCGGAGCATGGCGTTTTGCAGCATTTGGTCGTCGCGATCAGATCGGAGCACTGGAGCGGTTCTGGACGGCTTATATCAATCAGCGGTATGAGACCAAACCGACTGCTGAAGAGCTCACCGTGGAGAGTTTCCGAATCCTGGATGCTTACCTGGGTAATGGAGGCTATCAGGAGATTCTCTCGCATCCCACAATGAGATTCAGTTTCATGGCGGTGCGGAGTCGCCGACCGGTCAGAAGCGATAAGAAGATACCCCTGAGCCTTGGCCTTGCCGGCGCTGTTCTCGGGAATCTGCTGAACCGGCATTTCATGAAGCTCTTCTTTGAGCGGACGCTCTTCTATGATCCCAGGGACAAGCCGCCCTTCTGGGATATGGATGAATTTCCTCTGAAGCGATATGAGTTGACCCCGGATAATCTTCGATTCGCGCTTATCGCAGCGGGTTCCATTCCGCTTCTGATGAATGGAGTTGGCGTTCCCGGTATCCCCGGTGTGTATCGGGATGGAGGACTTCTCGATTATCAGCTGGATATACCATTTCTGAGCGATGGCAAGGGGATAGCGCTCTATCCGCACTATACCGACAGTATTATTCCCGGCTGGCTCGATAAGAAGCTTGCCTGGAGAAAACCGCATCCGGAGTATCTGGAGCGGGTGCTCTTGGTATCTCCTTCAAGGGATTATATTGATCGATTGCCCTATCGGAAAATACCCGACAGAAATGATTTCTATCTCTTCAAAGGAAATAATGATGAGCGCATCGCATACTGGAACAGCGTTGTTCGGGAGAGCGAACGGCTCGGCGATGAGTTTGCGGAAGCGGTGCTGAGCGGCTCGATTCGGGATCGGGCACAGCACCTGGATTATTCACTGTAAGCGTTCGCGTAGCCTCGTCATCCGTTTCAGACAGATCAACCTGCAATCTGAGGAGAGATACTGAAGCGTCTCTCAAATGAATTTCCGTGGGACTTCACGGAGCAGTACGCTGCTTGATTGGAACCTCATGACGTCTGATCAACCATACCGGTTGTCAGAATTGTCAGTCGATGGGGATGCCACAGAGGCGTTTCGCATCACGAACACGAGAGTCAAGGGGCTCACCTTTCGCCAGCTCGTACATTGAGAGCTTACATGCCTGGCCGGAGCCGCCGCCATGAGCAGCAGAGTGGCAGAGCGCGCCAGCTCCGTAGGTGAGATTCTCGATGAGTCGCACAATACGGGCAATGTACTCTGCCGGTGTGTTGCCTGCACCGCGGTAGAATCTTTCCAGGGAGTCTGATATCTCCGGATTCTTAAACTCGCGCTCACTGGGCAGGGTGGTGATAATACCACCGGTTACATCCTCGGCGAGTCTGACCAGTTCGTAAACAGACTTCGAGGCGACGTATTTGGCGTTGTTACCGAGCAGCATGTCGGGTATCATTCCCACGCCATTGTACCATTTGGATTTAACACAGGCGGCGATGCCACATGAATACATGACTTCGTTGTGCATTATCATGTCGGTGATCTTCTCCCTGACATGAGATACATTCGCGATACCGTGATACTCGGCGATGAGCTGCACAGCGCCGATAAGAACGTCTGACCATCCGGTTTTGCATCCACCCGTCGTCGGGCGATGGATTCCCCCGGCGAGGTTGATGAGCATGCCGGTGAATTCAACCTCACCGCACATAAAGACGCGCTCCCAGGGCACGAAGACATCTTCGAAGAGAACGACTGTTTCGTGGAAACCGAAATTCGCATTACCCATGTCCCACTCGAGTTCCTCCTTTCGGCGGGCGTCCTGGGAATATCGTACCGAAATATTCTTGATTCCAGGCGCATTTCCCGGAACTGCGCAGGCGACGGCGTAATCCTCAGCTCCGGGACCGTGCGTGATACAGGGGAGGACTATCTTTTCATGGGAGGAGACGGATCCTGTCTGACAGAGCTTTGCGCCGCGAAGCACGATTCCCTCCTTGTTTCTGTCTACCACCCTGAGATACATATCGGGGTCATCCTGGAGGTGAGCAGGAACCCTCCTATCGCCCTTTGCGTCGGTAATCGCCGGGCAGCCGATGAGATCGTATTTCTGATAGTGCTTTATGTATTCAGTTGCGTTGTCAAAGTATCGGGTTCCTCTCGCCTCATCGATGGCCTTTGCCGTTATGAGGATTGCCGGAAAGGAGTTCTGAATGCAGCGAAAAGAGCACATGCCGATACGACGATTGGCGAATCGGGTAATATCAACCTTTCTGATATTGTCCTCGACAGTCTGTGGTATATGGGCCCATCGGCTGATGGTTTCACCGGTGAGGTGTGATGTGCAGAGGAGGTACTGTTGCAGATTCTCCTCATGCTGCATGTCATAGGTCTCTGCAATTGCATTTACCATCGGCCGGACCTGGGGATGATTGATGACCTCGGATCCTGAAATCTTGCCGCCGTCAATGTAGAGCTCGAAATTCATGTCAATCATGTCCTGGATATACTCTTTTCCTGTTTTCATATTCTCCCCAACTTATCTGATTTTTTATTGACTAATAAATCAATATCATTGAATATCTATTCAATGATTATACGCACTGAGAGTGCTGTCAATAATAAATTTTAATTTTCTGGTTCCTATGATCGAATACGCGCCCGGAGGGGAAGTGGGGGAGCGCTGCTTCCGGGAATTCGGGGATGCATAGTACGTAATTAAATCTGTTGACACCTGCTTTTGCGAGCCGTAATCATATCACTGAGAAGGGTGCGCTATATTCGTAATAATGTGGAGCGTGTTGTGGCAAAGAGTAAAAGTAAAAAGGATGAAGAGATACAGCGGGAGATAGAGAATATAAAGGAACAGAAACGTGACGCGATAACCGCTCTGCGCAAAGATCAGATTACCAGGGCTGCATACCGGGTGGTAAGCGAGCGGGGATACTACAACTTCACCATTCAGGATATTGCGCGGGCGGCCGGCCTCTCTACCGGTCTGATTCATCACTACTTCAAGGACAAGGAGACGCTGCTGGTTAATCTCCTGAAGGAGATGCAGCGAAATATCGGAACCTATTTGCAGGAGACGCTCGAGAGATCTGTTGAACCGCTCGCAAAACTTGAGATATTTATCGATCAGGCCTTTAGAATTATCGAGCGTGAGAAGGATTTTATGTATGTGCTCTTCGATTTCTGGACGCAGATAAAGTTCAATGAGCGGATGAGAAATCTGATGCAGAAACTGTATAACAGCTATCGCGATGTGTGCTCGTCAATAATCAGAGAGGGGAAAGAAGCAGGTGTCTTTGGCGACATTGACGATCAGTTTTTCGCTACTGTTATTATTTCGCTGATTCAGGGAACTATCGAGCAGTATCTCATAGACAGGAATACATTTAACTACCGGAGTTATTCGAACACGGTGAAAGGACTCATCATTGGAATGATGCAGCGCGACCTGAAGTGATTTTCGCTCTGAGGATTTCTGCACTATCAGGTGATGGATAGTGAAATGCTTTCGGGAGGGAAGCATCCAGGAGTGGTAAAGATGAAAGTACTTGATGAGCTTGTAAAAAGCGTAAAGATCGATGGTGCAATCAGTAAAGTTATTATCGGTCTCTATACGACCATTGTTGCCAATACGAATCAGGCGGGTCTCTCCTCAACACTCTATTTTGAGGAGACTACGGAACATCATCGACATATCCCAATCAGGGATGCCGGTGAGCTGCATCTGAAGAGTCCTGAGGAGCTGTGCACCTATTGCTTCTCTGATATCATCACCGAGGCTGCCGTTGGCATGGCAACCATTAATTCCTATCTTAACGTTGACATCTCAAAATACAGCGAGATAAATGCCTTCGATATCCTTGCTGAGCGGGGAGCGGGAAAGCGTGTCGTCATTATCGGCAATTTCCCCTTTACCGATCGGATCAGAAAATCCGTTTCACAGCTCTCCGTTTTCGATCGGGCAATACGTGATGGCGTTTTGCCGCCGGAGCAGATGCCGGCAGTCCTTCCCGCGGCGGAAGTCGTTGCCATAACCGGCACCTCGCTTATCAACCGGACCTTTGACGATATTATGACGCTCGTTGACGATGCTGCATTCACAGTCATGCTTGGCCCCACCACGCCGCTTTCCCCGCTCCTGTTTAATTACGGTGTCGATGTGCTGTGCGGGAGCATTGTTGCGGACGCCGACCTCGTGGAAAACTGTATCTGTCAGGCGGTTCCCTTTCGCTTCATAAGGGGGGTGAGGCATGTTGCGCTGCTGAAAGATTAATCCCGCTGTCGGTTCAGGATACTCAGCGTGCTCTTTTCGGCGGCAGCGGAATGAGAATACTTGTCTTCTCCTTATATGCAGCGAATCCCGGATTCTTGGCCATATCCCGCTCGGTAAGGGGAATACCGGAAACAAAGACAATCATAGCGGTAATGATGGCAGGACCGATAATACCTATCCATCCCCAGGCGACCGAGAGCGCGATAATCCAGATGCCCCACCACATGGTTATTTCACCGAAGTAGTTCGGATGCCGTGTGTATCGCCACAATCCCCGGTCCATGATCTTTCCCCTGTTCTCGGGATTCCGGATGAATTGATCCAGCTGATAATCGCCGACCGATTCGAAGAAGAATCCGATACCCCAGACTGCTATGCCGATGACATCAAGAGCGGTGATGCTCGCATCGCTTGTGGTGTTGATGATAATGACGGGAGTGACATTCAGCAGCAGGATAAAGCCCTGCAATATGAAAACCTGCAGATAGCTCCTGATAACGAAGTACTTTCCCCAGGATTTGCGCCAATCCTGATAACGCCAGTCCTCCCCTTTGCCCCAGTTGCGGCGCAGAATCCGAATGGCGAGTCGAGATCCCCAGATGAGAACGAGGAGCGTGACCACTATCTGACGGGGAAAGTACGCTCCGCTGTGAATGAGCGTTACCATTGCGATAAGAATAAAACCGATTCCCCAGGCGATATCCGCGATGCTGTTATCCTTTACCAGCATGGCGATAATAAACAGGGTTGTCATATAAAAGAAGATGACAATTGCTGATAATCCTATCGTATTCAGTATTTCGTTCATCGTATCCTCCTGATCATCTGTTTCTTCGTTATTTGCTGTATTGATCGAGACCGCGTTGAATAATCCCCCGCACGTCCGCAATGAACCGGTCGAGGGTATCGGAGCTGTACGAGCGTACCGCCACCGGTTTATGGATTATCATCGTTGCACGCCCCGGGAAGAGATTGAACGATTTGGGTGGCAGAATGTTTTTGGTATTCGCGATGGTGACGGGAAGGATCGGGATATCGAGATCGAGAGCTAATTTAAAGGCGCCTTTTTTAAATTCGCCAAGCTGACCCGTGCGGCTCCGGGTCCCTTCGGGGAGCATGATGAGAGATGTACCGTTGACGAGCTTTTCGCGCGCTTTCTCCAGAGAAGCGTAGGCTGCTTTCGGATTGGAGCGGTCAATATAGATGTTTCCCCCTTTTTCGCCGGCAAGGCCGAAAAAGGGGATCTTCCTGAGCTCCTGTTTCATCACCCATTTGATATCGATGCCCAGCCAGCCGTAGAGGACGAGAATATCGAAGGAGCTCTGATGGTTCGGAACGATCACGTATGATTGCTTCCGATCGATATTCTCTTTTCCGATAACGGTAACCAGTATCGGTGTTGCACAGGCGTTGAAGCGGGCCCACCAGACGCCGGTTGTCCTGTTCGCCACTTTATCGTCGAAGAGAAAAACGATAATAATCCCGAGACAGACGAAAAAAACGGTTGAAAGAGCCAGAAGAGGAATGAAGACAAGCCATTTATAGGGTTGATAGAGTATCCGAAGAGTTCTCCTCATGAAATCCGCCTTTATATCTCTGTAGCAGAAAAGTTATAAAAAATAAGGTACTTAAACATTAGCAGGTGTAACTGAGAGTTTCAAAAAAAATATTGATCTGCTATAAAATAATGTCTTCGAAAGGATTACATGGTAAAGGTATTTCATCCCCCCTGCGGTATAACGGGGAGCACAAGCCGGGACTGATAGTCCTCCTCGTGGAACACCGTCTGTATCGCTTTTACCATTTTGACCCCTTTCCCGATGATCTCGCCGGTGTTCAAGTTTCGGTCGTAGAGGGGGAAATCGGAGCTGCTGACGAAAAGGCGTATTCGATGCCCTTTAACGAAGAGGTTGCTCGTCGCACCGAGAACTATCTCAAAGCGATAGACGGTTCCCTTTTCGAGAAATGATGGCGATTGCAGTGAATTCCTGAAACGGGCGCGGATGATACCCGACTTTATGTTGATCGATTTCCCATCGGGATAGACATCGATGAGCTTTACGGTAAAATCGGTATCTCTGGCAGATGAGGAGGCATAGAGTATCAGCTTCACCGGACCTGTTATCTCGGTGTCCTTCTCCAGGGGCGGTGTTGAGTAGACGAGTACATCTTTTCTGATTTCAACATCTCTCTGATCGGCTGGACCCGGTGATATGTTCTCATAGACAAATGCGCCACCGACAGAGGGGACAGGGATTTCCGGATCGTAGATGAAGGTATCCGGTTTCTCCGCTTCCGGTGCACTGGTCGTCAGTGTGCCGTCACCGAGGCTGCTGTTGGCATTTCCGTTGCTGTGAAGATAGAAGGAGACATACTCCGCTCGCTTCGGGGGCCATTCAGCTTCGCTTCTCCACTCATTCCTTCCCATGATAAAAATGCGAATGGGCTTCTCGTTGAGCATACCGGTGCTCTCTCCGCTCAGCCACTGCCGGTACCAGCTGAGCATTACTCTGACCTGTTGCATGAAATCTGCACTGTTTCCGAAATCGACGTCGTCGAAGGTCGATCGTGTCACGTGAATCCAGGGGCCGATAATGAGCTGACTCTTCCTCGCGCTCTTTTCTCCCGATGTAATGAGCCGACGGTAATCTTCAATGGATGCATCGACGAAGGGATCGTACCAACCGCCGATTATGAGCGCAGGGGCTTCAATGCGATCAGCTTTTATATCTGCCCGCATTGGATTCCAGAAGCTGTCAGGGAGGGGATGGCTGATCCAGTCGTTATAAATCGGATTGTCATGGTAGGAAATATTGTCCGCGTCGATAAGGGGGAGATTCCAGATCGCTTTGTTCCAGTCAATATCGTCAATATCCTTCTGATGGCGTTTTTCGTTCAAATAGTGCCAGAGCAGCGTTTGATTGTATCGAAAGACGCCATTGTGCAGCCATGACCGGTAGGTGTTCTGAGCGGTGACAATGGGAATGAGCGCTTTCAGATAGGTGTGCTCGTAGGGCGCGGCGAGCCATTGCGTGGCGCCAAAGTACGATAACCCGAACATGCCTACCTTCCCGCTGGACCATTTTTGCGTTCCTGCCCAGCGAATGGTATCGACACCATCGGTACTTTCGTTGATAAAGGGGTAAAACTCACCGCCGGAATCAAATCTCCCACGAACGTCCTGAACGATATAGACGAATCCCTGCGAGGCAAAGAGCTCGCCGATGAATTCATATCGCTGAGCGGGATTTCGCTTATTGTAGGGTGTTCTCGTGAGGATCACCGGAAAGGCTCCGGGGCTGGCAGGACGATAGATGTCAGCTGCGAGATCTGTTCCGTCACGCATCGGAATCATGACGTTTCTCTGCACCTGAACCCGGTGTGCCGGCTGCGGGATTCCCAGCACCAGCGCGACAACATTCTGCCTGAAGAAGAGGTATATGATAAGAGCTGCTAAGAAAATGATTACTGTGCTGCCGATGAATATCTTTATCCCCCTGTGCAGTTTCATGCGTTCTCCAATCCTGTTAAAAGAATCTTTCTCTCTGACTGGTAATGTAAAGGATTATGATTATAGTGCTCTTCTTATTCCGGTCAAGCAGAATACCGCTCGTTTTTTTTGCTTGACCGGTGAGAAAGGTGGAGTATCGATATTGCAATTCGACAAGAGAGGTGAGCGCAATGGAAGAAAAGGAAAAACGCACGGTCAGAGACGGGGATGATAAACCGGTACCGCTGCCGTCATGTGCATCATGTGAAATCGAAGCGTTCAGGAAGATATGTCTTTTCGAATCGGGCACCGGTCCCCGCGGATGTCCGACCCTGCTTCAGAAGAAGGTGCTGGAGGAGGCCAATCGGGAGTATCAGAAAACCGATGTACATGAGTTCGCGCGGCAGGCATCCCTGCAGGAAGCCGCATGCTATGCAAATCGGGATCAGCGACCCTATGTGCCACAACCGGTGAAGACCCGCATACAGGAGGTATGTGAGTTTGCAGAGCGCATGGGATACAAGCGTCTGGGACTTGCCTTCTGCCTCGGACTGACGAAGGAGGCACGGATGGTTATGGACATCCTCACCCTTAACGGATTTGAAGTCGCTTCGGTGATGTGCCATGCGGGGAGAACCTCCAAGAGCACTCTTGATATCAAGAGGGAGGATACCATCTTTCAGGAGATGGATGAGGGGATATGTAATGCCATCTTTCAGGCGAAGGTGCTCAACGCGGTTCAAACCGATTTCAACATCCTGCTCGGATTGTGTGTGGGGCACGATTCTCTCTTCTTCAAGTATGCCGATGCACCGACGACCGTTCTTGCAGTGAAGGATCGGGTTACGGGTCACAATCCGCTTGCTGCTGTGTATACTTCTGAATCCTATTATCTCAAGCTCAGGACGCCAGGCTTGTAAGGGAAGCCTGATGAAGGGCTGCACTGTTATCCCGATTCCTCGGCGTGCTGCTGCCGTTGCAGTGTGAAGAGATCAGGGCTTATGCAAAGGGGGGATGTCTGTTTAGGTGAGTGCGATGACCTCGATTTCAATGGGGAAATTCCCCGGCACTTCTTTTACCGCTACACAGGAGCGTGCCGGTGGATTCTTCGTAAAAAAGGTTTTATAGACCTCATTCATGTCACTGAAATACGACATGTCTCGTAAAAAGACTGTTGCTTTGACCACCTTGTCGAGGTTGCTGCCTACCGACTCGAGGGCTTTTCTGATGTTGGAGAGGACCAGTTCGGTTGCTTTCGTAATATCATCGGTAATCGCTATGTTCTTTTCGGCGTCGATGGGCACGATGCCGGAGACATATAAGAACCCACCCGCTTCGACGATATGGGAGTAGGGACCCGCCTTCGCGAATCCGTCGACATCGTGAGTTTTCTTTTCCATGATTTCCTCCGCTCCAGTTTTCCAAGCATGCTGATAATCGAATGCATTACTAAAAAAGTCAAGAGATAATGATTATAATTGACTTATCAGCTTTTCAGTATACCTTTGTTCGAAAATTGAACTGTGGGGCCGAGCAGCTATGGAGAAAAGTGAGCTGAAAGCGAAAATATATTCGAAGATAGAAGAATTGCCGACCCTCCCTGCAATGATTCCGAAACTCCTTCAGCTGACCGAGAGCAGAAAGAGCAGCGTATCTGATCTGACCGCATTAATAGAACGGGATCCTGCACTTGCCTCAAAAATACTCAAGGTTGCAAATTCGGCGTATTACGGATTTTCCCAGAAGATATCTGACCTGGAGCGGGCTATTGCACTGCTCGGCTTCAACATGGTTAAATCTCTCGCTCTTTCAATCGGTGTCATTCGGAGCCTGCCGACGGGGAGGAAGCATCAGAGCTTTTCGGTAGAGGGATTATGGCTTCACAGCCTGGCGGTTGCTGTTCTGATACAGGAGCTCGGCAAACGATATCGGAAGGGAGAAGAGAATGAACATCTCTTTGTTGTCGGCCTCCTGCACGATGTCGGAAAAATTGTTTTTTTCCACTTCTTTTATGATGAGTTCGAGCAGGCCCTGAATCTTATCGTCAATGATGGAACGAAAAAACTTCATCTCGTTGAACGTGAGATGATCGGGATTGATCACTGCGAGGTCGCTGCAATGCTGTTGACGCGATGGCGGTTTCCGCTTACGATAGTAAATCCGGTTGCCTATCATCATGAGCATGATATCCCCGGAGATACGAATGCTGAGGACGTATCGCTGCTCCGCATCGCAAATATACTCGGACAGGAGCTCGCCATTGGCGAGGAGGGGAACAGCACTCCGAATGAGATTCACCCTTCGGATTGTGTCCTCCTGAAAATTGACGAGGCGGGACTCGGTGAAATGCGCGCCTATGCACGTGGTGCACATGATGACATTCATTCATTCTTCAGCGCCCTGCATCAGTAGCTCTGTCCAGCTCCCGAGAAGGAGTCAGCCATAAAACATCATAGGGATGAAGCGTGATGTAGAGCGTATCATTTTCAGCCATCCACTCCACATCGCTCACCAGATCGCGCCAGTGTATCTCTTCGATACCGATCTCACCGAGAGGAATCTCGAAATGGCATACGCGGTTGGTGACGTTGATCATTGTCAGGATGTGCTGATCGCACTCAGGTGATGTTCTCAGAACCGTGAAGATGTCCGGGGAGAGCATAATCACCTTCTGGTTGCCGTTGGGGTGGAAGGCACGCTGCTTGGTGCGGACGGTGATCAGTCTCCCGAACTCGCGGTTGATACGCGAAATCTTCGAGAGCGGATCCTCGAGTGCTTCATAAATTGCTGCAGCATCCATAACGGTCCGGTTGATCTCGCGTTTTGATTTTCCCTTCATGATCGCATCAATGTCGTTTTGAGTTCCTATCATGCTGTGCAGGTAGATCCCCGGCACTCCCTGGAGAACGAGGGCGAGAATTCGTGACGCAACGAATCGCTTCACCTGAAAGGCGATATCCTCATCGCTCTCTTCACGGTTAAGAGCACTGAACCAGGTGATATTGATCTCATAGGGCTCATCGGTTCCGTCGCTGGCTGTTTTATAAGAGATGAGCCCTCCATGTTCCTGCGCTCGCTGAATCATCCGGTCGATCGCTTCACGCGAGAGAATGTCCTTAACTCCCATGAGACCGATTCCGTCATGCGAGTCGAGAAAATTAAAATAGGTTGTTGTCGGTGAGCCGGTTTCCATGGTGCTCGCCCATTTCGCGAGGGCAGAACAGTCCTCGGTATAGAAGGTTTGAAGCACCAGCGGTGGCAGGGCGAAGTTATAGACCATGTGCGCCTCATCGGTGCCATTTCCGAAGTAGGAGATGTTCTCCTCATGAGGAACATTGGTTTCGGTAATAATGGCCACCCATGGAGCGATGGTATCGAGAATGTCGCGGAAGAGCTTTACAATCTCATGGGTCTGTTCAAGGTGTATGCACCGCGTTCCCGGTTCACACCAGAGATAGGTAACCGCATCGAGGCGGATGATATCCGCACCGTGACGGACATAGAGGAGCAGTATCTCGATAACGCGTATCAGGACATTGGGATTCTTGTAGTTGAGATCGATCTGATCGCTAGAAAAGGTACACCAGACATATCGGGGGCCATTGACCGTATAAAATCTGGTGAGAATATCCGAGGTACGCGGACGGAATATGATTCTCCGGTCATCCTCGGAGAGCTGATCGGGAGAGGTGTAGGTGATGAAAAAATCTCGATAGTAGGGACCGCCGTTCAGAAATTCCTGAAACCAGCGGCTCTTTGATGAGACATGGTTGATGACCCCGTCGAACATGAGACGGTAGCGGCTTTCAAGGTCCTCGATATCCAGCCACGAACCGAGATTGGGATCAACAGTGCTGAAGTCAACAATCGAGAACCCGCGGTCTGATGAATAGGGGAAGAAGGGAAGAATATGCAGGGTGTTTATGGTACCCTCCAGGTAGGTGTCGCAGAAGGTGGCAAGTGTTGCGAGGGGAGAGCGCTCTTTACCGCGAAGGAGGTTGCCGTAGGTAATTAGAATAACATCTTCTTCAGTGAATTGCTCTTCCGGCTTCAAGGAGCTTTCATCTTGAATCATCTCCTCGGTTTTATGAGCGTAGTAAACCTTTATCACCCGCTCGAGCTCGGGCATATAGAATTCAGCAATATCTTCTCCATAGAGAAAGCGGAGCCGATTGAAAATTTTGTTTCGCCGTTCTGCCGGGAGTTCATAGATCGGTCGTTCGTAATCGGGTTCCTGTTTGTGGACGGACTTAGTGAATCGGGTTTTTCTCATAGTGTGATCACTCCTCAGCGACAGGGTGTTCCCGGTGAGCCGGGAAGATGACCGGATTCATAATCGGTTTCCATTATAAATACTATTACCATGGGAAACACGGGCATGGCGGAAAAAATCAAGTAAAATTCTTATCACATGATTGAAAATCCTCATTCGCATTCTGTTGACGGCATTAATCGAGCATTATATTTCTGTATGCATATGGAAAGATGAGAAATTGCATACTGTATTATGCCGGACAAACGCATTATCAGTTTTATTATAAGGAAGGGGAAACCCGCCCTTTTCTTCCCCTGCTCCTTCACGGGGCAGAGAAGCGACACTGCATGAGCGGCAACATCTCAATAAACGGGCGGGTGTAATAAAAGGATTTACAGGATTGCATATATTTTATATCCTGAATTCATGTCAGAACTTGTTTTGCCTGAAAGAGAAGTTATTATTGAAATAAACCATAACAGCCCTGTTGTGCCATTCCGAGAAGAGCGGTGTATACTGTAATAAATGCAATCTGCAGAGCAGAGAGATGAACAAACTGCATGAGGCTGATGAGCACGTTTAGTGAGATATTTCGAATATGCTGGAAGCAGTGACGGATACAGAGGTTCCGGAGCCTGCTGCACGGTCGTTTATTCGGAAATCTGTTTCGTGCATCGCTATGTCAAATTGCGCACATGATACTGTAAAAGGATGAAGAGGGTTCCGATGCCGAATACAAAAATTGTCTGCACGATTGGTCCTTCCAGCGAAGAGCGAAGCATTATTAGAGATTTAATCATGCGGGGGATGAGTGTGGCGCGGCTGAACTTCTCTCACGGAACCCATGAAGAGCATCAGGAAAAGATTCGCATTATACGGGAGCTTTCGGAAGAGCTTAGCCGGCCGATTGCGATTTTACAGGATCTCGGTGGCCCAAAGATACGGGTTGGCATCATCCCGCCGCCGGGGATTCAGCTTAAAACAGGACAGCCATTTATACTCACCAGTGAGAAGGTGGCAGGAGATGAGCGGCGAGTATCGATTACCTATCCGAATCTCTCGCACGAAGTCAAGGAGGGCGATATCATTATGCTCGCGGACGGCATGATGGAGCTTGTCGTCAGGAAGACCGGCGGGAATGAGATTCACTGTGAGGTTGTCATGGGGGGAGTTCTCACCTCGCATAAGGGTATCAATGTGCCCACCGGTACCATTAAAGCGGATTCACCGACCGAAAAGGACAGAGAAGACCTCCTCTTCGGACTGGAAAACGATGTTGATTATGTTGCACTCTCATTTGTGAAATCAGCGACGGATATTGTGAAGCTCAAAGATATCATCAAAAAACAGGAGAAGAACACTCCGGTTATTGCAAAGATAGAGAAGCATGAAGCACTGCAAAATATTGAAAAAATCATGGATGTCGCAGATGGCGTTATGGTTGCGAGGGGGGATCTGGGCGTTGAGATACCGCTGGAGGAGGTGCCGATAATACAGAAAATGCTGGTCAGGAGAGCGAATGCACTGGGAAAACCGGTGATAATAGCGACGCAGATGCTCCGATCAATGGTCGAAACCCCCCGACCGACACGTGCCGAGGCCACCGATGTGGCGAACGCCGTGCTCGACGGTGCGGATGCTATCATGCTCTCCGAGGAGACGGCCAGCGGTCTCTATCCTGTCAGGGCGGTTGAGCTTATGGTGAAGATTGCCGAGAGCGCCGAGGGGCAGTATCCTCATGAGAAGTATCTGGAGATCATGTCAAAAATGGATATCTCCGAGTCGGTTGCTCACGCGTCATGCGTTCTGGCTGAGCATCTTGATGCAACGGCCATTATTGCGACCACCCATACCGGTTCAACGGCAAAGCACATCTCGCGGTTCCGTCCGCGACGGAAAATTATCGCTCTCTCTCCCGACATGAAAACTGCACGACGACTTTCGCTCTTCTGGGGGTGTGTCCCCGCATATCTCTCACATGTGCAGGATACCGATGAGATGATTGAGCGTGCTGCTGATGCCGCTCTGAAAATTGATGATATCTCGAAAGGCGATCTTGTCGTCATAACGGCAGGGCATCCGGTGACTGTTGCAGGTAAGACCAACATGCTGCGGGTGAAACGGTTATGAGCGGCGATCCGATTGTTGTACAGAAATACGGGGGCTCCTCGGTTGCCGATGCTGAAAAGATAAAACAGGTGGCGAGGCGAATCATCAGAACAGAGGAGTCGGGGAAGCGCGTCGTTGTCGTGGTGAGCGCGATGGGTGATACGACCAACAGGCTTCTCAATATGGCCAAGGAGATGGGAGCCGAGCCGTCAGTCCGGGAGCTCGACATGCTCCTCTCCGTTGGCGAGCGAATTTCAATGACACTCCTCTCCATAACCCTGAACGAGATGGGACACCCGGCGAAATCCTTTACCGGTTCTCAGAGTGGTATTATCACCGATACCATTCATGCGAATGCGAGAATCATCGAGGTACGGCCGCGGAGAATCTATAATGCGCTTGAATCAGGGCTCATCGTTATCGTTGCCGGCTATCAGGGGGTGAGTATCGACGGTGAAGTGACAACCCTCGGGCGGGGGGGATCGGATACCTCTGCGGTTGCGCTCGCCGCAGCACTCGATGCTGAATATCTCGAGATATGCTCCGATGTGGACGGCGTCCTGTCAGCAGATCCGAGAACTGTCGATGATGCGGAGAAGATTGAGCAGCTCTCCTTTGAGGAGATGCAGGAGATGGCTGAAGCAGGAGCAAAGGTCCTGAACTCTGCAGCTGTTGAATACGCAAAACAGGCGGGGATTGAGATACACTCCATCTCCACCTTCGATGGCGGAACGGGGACGGTTGTTGGTGATTTCGCCAATGAGGTAAAGACGGGCGCCGTCCGGGGAGTTGTCTCAGAACGGGAGATCGCCTCGGTGGTGTCAACCGGGGAATACACGCTCGATGATTTAACAGGCGTATTGGATTACCTTGACCGGTGTGGGGTTGCTTATAAGCAGTTCGATCTGCGCAGCCTCGATTGCTCGGGTTTCAACTTTTCGTTTATTATTCCCCTCGAGAATCTCCACGGCTATGAGAGCATAAAGCGGGAGCTCTCACAACAGTACCACGGAAGACTCACCTTCTATGAGGAGTGGGGTGCGCTCTCCCTTATTGGCGAGGGCATCATAAACGATGGCCGCAATATCAAGGAGTCACTGTCGATTTTAACTGCAGCTGGCATACCGGTATACGATATTCACACCTCTCGCTTCAGAATCAGCGTGCTGGTTGATCGGGATCGACTGGACGATGCGGTCCGTGTATGCCACCAGACCTTCGTGAAGAAGAGATGATGGAGGACGATCGGCGGATATGGAGATAGCAAAGGATATCTTCTTCTACCGGGGAAGGAGCGGTGAGAAGATCAGACCCGGAGCTGGCTCAGCGAATGTAACGGTTGTTCGCGGAGACAGCCTGGCAATGATAGATACCGGTGTCAGATCGGGCGGTGCCTTCAGGGAATTGCAGTATCGGATTGTTGCTGACAACCTCAATCTGAATGACGTTCGGTGGATACTGCATACCCACTGCCACTGGGATCATCTCAATGCCGATAGTGAGATTATTAAAAGATCTGGAGCACCTATTGGCGCGGGCGAAGCCGATATCCCCTTTATCGAGAACGGGGAGAAGAATTTCACGGGATTCATAAAGGATTTCGGGGATCTGGCGAGTGAGGTGTTCCCATACCCGATGATGGTTGCGAGGTTTCTGGTCTGGCTCGCCTGGGGGAAGCAGCCGCAGCTCAGCGTAGAGAGGGCTCTTACAGATGGCGATTGTATCGATATCGGGCGAAGGATTGAAGTTGTATCCCTCCCCGGTCATACCCGGGGGCATATGGGGTACTTCATTCATGATGCTGGAGTCCTTATCCTGGGTGATCTTATCGACTTTGAGAACTCACAGGGCATGGATCTGAATAATCCTTATTCCGATTACCATTCAGCACTGCAGTCACTTGAGCGGGCAATGGGTCTTAACCCGGAAGTTATAATACCGGGGCACGGTGAGCCTACGCGGGGGAGGAGAGAGGTCCGGGCTGTTCTGGAAAAAGCGCTTGAAGGCGGTCGGGATTACCCCCGGCAGATTGCTGGTGCTCTTGAAAAACATCCCGTGCGGCTCAAGGAGCTGACATACCGCCTTTTTCCCGATATCCCCTTCTCGATGGAGGCCATGACGATGATGCTCACGTTGACCGTACTCCTGTCAATGGAACGGTCCGGAGACGTCATGAGGGGGACCGTTGCAGGTCACCCCGCATGGATGCGTAAAAGTTGATAAGGAGATACCACAGGCGAAGACTCGGTTCGCCTGTCTTTGTGCTTCTATCGATACGATTCGATAAAGCGCTCCAGCGTCCGGATCATCAGCTTAAGGTTTTTCGGGTTCAGCCGCTCAAAGTTATCCGTTTGACGGTGGAAACCGCCCATGCCGAGACCCGGTTTCCCCGAATGTCCCACGGTGATGAAAGGTATTCCCACTACACCGAATTCATAGCTGTCATCGCTCAGACGATCAATCGAGTCCATCGGGTTGCCCGATATCTCCTTCCAGACAGTGTTGATTCTCGATATGAGATCGGGATCCGCTTTATACGAGCTGAAGAGTTTAACTACTTTTTCCCAGTAGACCATGTTCCCGTTCTGAGCAACCAGCTCAAGGTTTACGAGCATGGTGGGGAGCTCCGGTTTCTTTTCGGCAAAGCGCTGCTGGGCATAGAAGCGTGCTCCCTGCAGTCCCACCTCCTCGCCGCTGCTGATGAGGAGGGTGATATTCGACTTTCCGATATTCACCTTCCCCTGATTAATATCACGTGCGAGAGCGAGAAGCGTGACAACAGCCGTTCCGTTATCGATAACGCCAGGGCTTTCATCCTCTTCATTCATGAAAACGAAACCGCCGAGCCTGAGAAATCCGAAGAAGCTGTATATAGTAAAGACAGCTGCCAGGATGAGCGTTGCGATGGTGAAGGATTTCTTCTTCAGAGAATCGTATCGCCTGACAAAGAAAACCCATATTGAGAGCCCGATACCCAGCAGCAGAAAGAGGGGAAGCAGCTTGGTGATAATCTCGCGCTGCACATGATCGTAGAAATCGGTTTTCGAATCGTAATGACCGGCGAAGATAATTTCGCGCACGGCATCAGGCGCCTGAAAGCCGATAACGATATTTTCACCCGGTTTGGTGATGAGCCCCGAAACAAGGGTTATGTTCAGCTCCGTTTCCGCAATCAGGATTAGCGGCAGAACGAGAACGGTAATGAGCGCGAGTATCGGTTTTTTCTTATATATGAAAAGGAAAAAAAGGAGCCCCAGGATGAATATGGAGAGCCCCAGCAGTAAGAAGTTGTAGGGCCGCAGGGTGAATCCCTGTACGGTGAAAGGTATATTCCATGAGGTGAGAAGTTCCTTTAAAAAAGCCGCAACCTGATCGAGCGTCTCGCTGTGATCGGGTCGGGGGACAGCTATCTTCTTCAATATCTCAAGGAGTTCCATGATGTACCTCGTCTCAGTAGTTTTTGGCCGGCGGTAAAGAGAGTGCCAGGATGATAATGGGGGATACGCTGCTGTCAATGATAAATTCGGATCAGGGAGATGAGGACAGGTGCTTGAGAATGGTTAGAGCAGCGTTTTAATGTGTGCCCCGGGGGGATTATTTCGACCGCTTTCTCCAGGAGATGGTTGACTGCTCTGAGAAGGGAATCTATTCTGGCAGAGTGGCAGAGCTATATTCTTCTCTTTCGACGTGTGCAGAGTTACATTTCCTGAGTGGTGAGGTTTGCGTCTGTGTTAACCGGTTCGTTAACCATACCAGCAGAGTGAGAGTACAGTCGCGATGAAAATTCCGATACTTATTTCAATTCCACACGGGGGAACCGAAATCCCCCAGGAGGTGGAGGGTATTACGGTTCTGACCGGAAAGCAGTTGCTGGAAGATATCGATGCCTGTACGCAGGAGATTTATACCATAGATGCTTCTGCATTGGTGTTGCAGCAGTATGCGCGAACTTTCGTCGATGTGAATCGCGCTCCTGATGATCTCCCCCCGTTGAATCGCGACGGGGCGGTTAAAACTCACACTGCGAAACTTGAACCAATCTATCGGGATTCGGATATCCCCGGGAGAGAACTCGTCGGGCATCTTATCACCCGGTATCATCAGCCTTTTCATCAGCGCATAACTGAGATTCTGCAAAGCGATTCAATAAAACTTGCGCTCGATTGTCACTCCATGTCCTCGCTGGCGCCTCCCATTTCGCGATATCACGGAGAAGCGAGACCGACGGTCTGTCTCGGCAATGTTCAGGGGAGGGCTGCACCGTATGAGATGGTATCGGTGCTGGCAGCGTGTTTCAGGGAGGTGTTCAATCTCCCCGCCGGTGAGGTCACCATCAACAGGCCCTTTTCAGGAGGCTACATCACCCGACAGTACGGAAACAATCCGATACCCTGGATTCAGGTCGAGATAAACAAGAAGCTCTATTTTGCCGAGCCGTGGCTGAATCCGGAAACGCTGTCGGTTGATTCTGATCGTCTGGACGAGCTCAACAGTTTTTTTCGTAAAACGGTTACTCTTTTTCTTGAGCGCGTACTGTAGCGTATCCTGGAATGGTATCTGTGCCGGAAACATAACAGAAGGTCTTCTCTGTTACGTACCCGGCTTCTCCGTTTCCTCCTTTTTCAACTCACTCTCGAGTTTTTTACACTCGTTGATTATCTTATCAGCTTTTTCGACGATCCCTTTGATTTTGGCATCGTTGTAAATGTCTTTCTGCTCCTTATAGAGATCGAAAACGGCATCTCCCAGATCGGCCATAATGTCCTGAAGCTCGCGCTCTTTGATAAATACCTGCGTTTTCACCCGGGCGATGAGCGCGCCCTCCTTCGTCTTTTTTGAGATGACGTCAGCTGACTCCTTCAGGTTATCGACAGCGAGATCGACCCCTTTCTTTAAAACGTCTCCAACTTCTTGCCAGTATCCCATAGGCTCCTCCTTTTTGTTGTAATAAAACTTCCCTCAAATGGTAATACATTGTGAGTACAGAAAACTGTCGGATAGCTTTTTAATATTAGGGGACTTCTAAAAACTATTGATATGATGTCCCCTTGGCCGGCGTTGTTTTGCACCTCCTGTTCACGCCGGCATGCGCGACATCGTGTCGCTGCGTGCACAATGCATAAAACCAGTATTTATAATTAGAAGATCAATGTAAATACCGGTTTTTAGAGGTGCACATAAAATTAAATAAAACAGATCCCGGTGGCTTCACCCTTCAAAACATTTTTTGCGATTCACCGCTTACGATGTTTTTCTCTCCGGGAGTTTTTCATTATCCGCTTTTTTCACTGATCTCTTTCTGGATATTTTCACTATCCGGGGAAAGGTGTATCCGATAAAAATACCGATAAAGAGAATAACATATAGAAAAAAGATCAGCGAGATTGAGAAATCCCATACGAGAACTTTAAAATCAACGGTATGCGTGTTCTGCATTGAGATAGCTGTGATGAAAAGCACCAGTATAATCAGTATAATTGATTTATAATTCATTGATTTAGTCTCCAATCGTGTGATGTACTTATTGTAATATCTATTCGAATATTTTTCAAGACCGAATTAACACTGCTCAACGAAATTTTCAGGCTCTTCTCTGATCGTGTCCCACTTTTCCACGAGATACTTCTTGTTCTTCTCGAAAGCCTCGGCCTGCTGCTCTACTACCACCTCGGCCTCAACCGAGCTCATTTCCCATGTGCGATTGACGAACGAGCCGACGCGGCCGAAATAGAGTGGAACCATGAGCCGTATCAGGCGAACCCGATCCGATTTCCAGTGATGATAAATAGCGGCCAATTCGTAGAGCACCTTTACCCAGATATCGATCTCAAGTGTGAACGTGCGGGATTCCGTCTTCGCTGCTCTTTCGAGCTCACGAAAAACGTCCTTGCTGAAGATATCGCGATATAATGACTTGAACTGCTGAAATCCCACCTTGAACTCATTTATGAGATTCTTGACAATAATGGGAACCGCCTCTGGCTCTTTATCTTCAGTCGAGCCGAACATCGGTATCGTTGTGCTTCTCTCTATCGATTTCCAGTGTGGCTCATTATCCTCCATCAGTTCGAAGAGGGTACCGATAACCTGAACGAACATCGGTCCCAGACTTACGGTGGGATCCTTGGCATCGTGGATTTTCACACCGAGATTCGACTGGCAGATCCTCTTTCCCCGCGTTATGGCATTCGTTGTCATCCATATATCGATGCCATACTTGGCGATGTCGGAGGTCCATACCGGCTGCTCGAGGTACAGTTTCGCAAGTTCTGTTGAGAAGGTGAAATCGCCGCCGATAGGCTGGCGAACACGCTTTCCGTAAAGTGCGCGTGTCAGATTATAGACGATATTATTGGTGATGGTTCCGTCGTACTTGTACCGGTTATAAACAGGAGCGACAAATTCGAATTCTTTCTCGAGAACCGGATCGAGGAGCCATTTCACCCAATCGGGTGAGATGCTCCTGAGATCCGAATCCACCACCATGCAGGCCTTTACGTTGAGAATAATCGCCGCTTCGAATAGCGCCCGAAGAGCGCTTCCTTTTCCTCCGATGCCGCGATAGATCTGCACAATTTTCTCCTGCCAGGGGAACAGCTCATGCTCGCGGGCGACGTCACGGGTGTCATCGGTCGATCCCCCGTCCGAAATGAAGACAACCGATCGGGCCCCCCGGTAGTGTTTGTTCAGGCCGTTGCTGACCATGTCGATGACATTGGCTATTGTATTCTCATTGTTGAAGCAGGGGATGCCGACGAGTATGTCGGCGCTGTTGATGCTCTCGAGCCGCTTGACGGTGTTGGGGCGTAATGCTGTTGTGTAATTCATAGAATTCCGATTTTTCCCATACTATCAGAAGGTATTCGTAAAAACGATGTAAAAGATCCTTTTTATTGTTGAAAAGAAATAACGTGAGCTTAGAATCTCATCGATTATGAAATGGCCTTCTTTACTGATTGTAAATGCTGTTTCTATAAGGTATCGTGCACATAGCAAAACACTATCACACATGCCCGCGTGCACATGACATACGAAAAAAACTGGTCAAAGAAAGAACATAATAATAGTTTTAAAATGCCCTTATATTAATAAATATATCAATATATGTTACTATTACAATATTTTTTGAAGTATTTTATTATTGTGAAATAGAAAAGTCCCGCAATGGCCGGATGAGCATGAGGGAGGTGTACTGTGCTGCAGCTGTTGAAGAAGATAACGCAAAAAGCGGGTCTTCCTCCGGGAGATCTCGTTCACGTCGGTGATCGAAAGGTCGAGAGGGTCAGCATCATCCGAATCGAATACGATGGCGATATTCTGAAGGAGGAAATCATCGCCGGGCCTGAACTCATGGAGTCGGTTTTTGAGAGCTCTCGGGTGAACTGGATCATTGTCAACGGTCTTCATGAAGTTGATATTATCGAGAGGATTGGACGACACTTCGGAATTCATAATCTCGTCCTTGAGGATATTCTCAATACGGTGCAGCGTCCCAAAATGGATGTATTCGAGGAATACGCATTTATCGTTATGAGCACACTTCTGCATGGCCGGCAGCAGGGAGAGATACGAAGCGAACAGGTAAGCATTATTTTGCACGGGAATACGGTTATCACCTTTCTGGAAGGTGAAGACGGGATTTTCGATGGCATCCGGGAGCGAATACGAAACGGGAAGGGGAGAATACGCGGCGAGGGAGCGGATTATCTCGTCTATGTTATACTGGACACGATTGTGGATCACTACTTCTTCGGGCTTGAAGCGGTAAGCGAAAAGATCGAGACTCTCGAAGAGGAGCTGATAACGGATCCGTCACCGGGTGCCGTGAAAGAGCTCAATCGACTGAAGCGGGATGCTATCCTGCTTCGCAAGTCCGCCTGGCCCCTGCGCGATGTCCTGAACAGCATTCTTCGTGATAAAATCATATTCATAGGCGATGGGGTGATCCCCTATTTCAGGGACGTCTCCGATCACATCATTCAGATTATCGATATTATTGCGACCATTCAGGACATGCTCTCCGGTATGCTTGATATCTATCTTTCCAGCGTGAGCAACCGGATGAACGAGGTTATGAAGGTGCTGACCATTATCGCAACCATTTTTATTCCGCTGACCTTCATCGCCGGTATTTACGGCATGAATTTCAAGTATATGCCGGAGCTTGAGTGGCATTCGGGATACTTTCTCGTGCTCGCGGTAATGGGATTCGTCGGCGGAATCATGTTTGTCTATTTCAGGCGGAAGAGGTGGCTGTGAAGCAAGGAGTAACGGTCATCACTTCTCTGAGGGATTTATCATGTGCACGGTTCTGATGGGGAAGGGTATCTCAATTCCTTCCTGTCCGTAGCGGCGATGGAGGCGCTTCACGAACTCGTGCTTTATGGGATACATGTCGATGAACTCGCGTGCCCGGAGAACGACATTGAAGTTGATGCTGAAATCGGCAAAGGTGTGATAGCGGATGAAGGGCTCGAATTCCGGGATGCCGCCCGGCACCTCCTTCATCACCTCCCTGGCCACCTCGATAGTCACCTGTTCAACCTTTTCCAGATCGCTCGCATAGCTGACCCCGACCGGAACGATAACCGACAGCTCCCGGATCGGCAGGGAATAGTTCGTGATAATCGTCGAGGCGAGCTTCGAGTTGGGGATAACGATGAGATTGTTGTATATTGTTTTGATGGTGGAGTTTCGCCAGGTAATATCCACAACATGGCCCTCTTCGCCGGTATCCAGTTTAATATAATCCCCAACCTTGAGTTGGCCGGTGGCGATGAGGTGTATCCCCGCGAAGATATTGGAGAGCGTATCCTGCAGGGCGAGGGCGACGGCGAGGCCTCCGACGCCGAGGGCGGTGAGAATAGGCGTGATGGTGATGCCGAGGAACTGCAGGATGATGAGCACACCGATGAGGATGATGAAGAGCTTGGCGAGGTTCGTGATGATCGAGGATTCCGGCAGAAAGGTCTCCGTTTTCATGCTGTAGAGCCTGATGAAGCCGGACGACATTCTTGACAGAACAAGGGTCATTGAGAAGATGATAATGACGATGAGAATATTCGTGAGGAGTATGAGAATGTCCTTTCGCAGCATCGGCAGGCTGTAGAGCGCGCTGTAAACGCCGGCGAGGACAAACCAGAGAATCGATTTTCCCTGTATCGCCTCAAAGATGACATCATCACCCTTCCACTTCGTCCGCCGTGCCCATTCTCCGATTCTCTTCACGATCAGCTTCTCGAAGATAATTCCGGCAATAATACTCCCGATGATAAAGGAGATGGCGGGAATGAAGTCGTAGAGCTTCTGCATATTAGCTGACATTACCGATCACCGGTTGCGCATGATGGAGAACATCTTTCGATCGGTCTGATAAACTGATCAGTTCCACTTGAATAAAGAGGTGTTAGAAATAAATGTAAGAGAACAGAATGTGTGAATATCAGTTCACTTAATCCTTCTGCGTCAGTCTCGGGATCACCACGATATCGACGCGCCGGTTCAGCGATCGGTTCTTGGCGTTGTTATTCGGTACAATGGGATTGTGTTCCCCGTATCCGGCAGCCGAGAAACGCCCCGGTTTCAGTTTCTTGTTTTTCAGAAGATAGTTCAGCACGGAGAGCGCCCGTTCTGTCGAGAGCTCCCAGTTATCCCTGAACCGTGCCGTGTGTATGGGAACGTTGTCCGTGTGCCCCTCGACCACGATTCTGTTTTCCGGGTAGGCGGAGAGTATCTTTGTTATCTTATTCAACGCCGGCAGGATGTCGGGTTTGAGCTTCGCCGAGCCTGAGTCGAAGCAGATGCGATCATCGAGGTTAATAATGAGCCGGTCGTGGAATCTCTTCAGCCGGATCTCTCCCCGCTTGATCTCTTCCTCGAGCTGTTTTTCGAGCTCATTCGCCTGTGACTGCATCCGGTCAAGCTCTTGCTTCTGAAATTTGGTGAGCCGCTTGAGCTCCGAGAGCTCGTCCTTCAGGTTTGCTATTTCCTTTTGCAGCTTTGCAATCTCACTCTGATGCTCCGATCGCATTGAATCGATTTTTTTGAGATAACCGTCTCGCTCTTTCTGAAAACCCTGCCTCAGCTTCTCTATGTCACTCTCATATCTGTTTTGCAGTTCCCGGTTTTCTTCTACCAATTCTTTTTCCCGCTTGCTCCCCTTCTTCTGGAGAATGTCGGTTCTCTTCTCGAGATCTTTGATCCGCTCTGCGGCGAGCCGCTTATCCTCCGCGCTCTGCTTCTCGAGGAGATCAATCCTCTTCTTCAGTGAATCAATCGTCGATTCGAGCTGGCGGATTTTCGCTTCCAGATTTACACGATCATTGCCGAACTGACGTTTGAGGGACTTTATCTCCAGCTCGAGGGCAACCTTATCGTTGTAGATGGCATTATATTCAGAGGGAGAGTAGAATAAGGCTGCCTGAACGCCTGCAGGCAGGAGCACTATCAGTATCGGTATGCAGGCGAAGCGGAATAGTACCGAAGAGACATTTGACCCTTTCATTTCACACCTCCTTCAGCTTCCCTGAGCTTCTTTTCAGCAGCGGCGAGCTTCTCAGCTGTTTCTCTTCCCTTTTGCTCCTTCTCCTTCAGAATATCCTGCTGCTTGTTCAGATAGGCCGCATACTCCTTTACGTTGACGCTCTCCTCATCGGATTTCTTGAGCTTATCCTTCATTTCATCAAGGAATCCCTTTTCCTTCTCATCTTTCTCAACCGGCTGTTCCTTTTTCTTCCTGGCGAGATAGGCATCGGCAATCTTCGCCTTATCGTAGTTCAGCTGAGCGATCAGCACGGAGAACTCGGCCTTTTTGACATCCAGAATGGCAGCAGCACTGTCACGAAAAGCGGTACTGTACTGGAGCTGTAGATTTTCCCTGTTCATCTGTGCCGCGTTCTCTTTAAGCTTGTTACCGATCTCGGCGAGTTTCTCCTGATTATTGTCGAGCTTGTACAGCTTCTCCTCCTGCAGCAAGAGCTCACGATCCTTATTAAGGGAGGCAATCCTTTTCTGGTGCACCACAACTTTCTGTTCAGCGATGGCGAGCTCCTTTTCGGCCTTGTCCTTTTCCTTCTTCTTGGCGATGATCGACTCTTCCAGTTTTTCGAGCGACGCCTTCTGCTCGGGAGTCTTGTCGACGAGATAGGCATCGTCGATTGGTTTCGGCATGGAGACGCATCCGGGAATAAAGAAGAGGGTGATTATTAGTATGGAAATAAACGCTTTCATAAATAGATCTCCTTTTTATGATGAGGAATCATGTGAGAAATATTCTGGAATCTTCGATCTCGAACCATTTTCGATAAGATGACAATCCTGTTCAATATAGGTACTGAAAGATAAGGGCTGAGTCAAGAAAGTTTGAACGCAGCGTTATGCTCCTGTTTTCGTTGATTCTTGCCATGAGTATCGGCTCAGCTTCAGTGCCGAGCGAAACATGATAACGCGGCTGAATACGATTATCTCATATGCAGCATTCCTATGCCGGATTTTTTAGATATAGCGACGATAACACAAATTCTGTGCTTACCTGTTTTGTGTTTGTATATATTCTCTTGTGATTATCTATGAGATGGTGAAAAGTATTCATTAATCAATCCTTTTTTTAATTTGATTCGAAAAATTGCAACTGGGGAATGTCCTCTTCATCAACAGGATGCATTGAATACTTGTTATGGTGCTTCTCTTATGGCGGGGAATACGTTTTTTATTGTAATTATCTTTTATCCTGTTAGATTACGTTTTAATCGTACGGAATCAGTTGTGAAAGGTATGGGGGGGTTAACTTAATGTGACCCCTGAAGTGATGGTGTGGCATCCTGAGTCCCTCAGGAAGTTCTAACTGTACCGGACATCGGCATCCCGCTTACCCGGGTGTACGACGGTTCGCCACTCCTTCCGGAGCGAAAAAAATAATTTCAAAAAGAGGAGTATTAAGTGTTGACATTTTACAATTTTGATTTCTATGGTTTTAGTTTTTTTATTTTGCTGGCAGGTGGTCATGATCTCATCCGAATTGATTACCCATGAAGGAGCAGGCATGCTCCTCATCTTCTTTGCACGAATTTTCGACGTCTCGCTGGGCACTATCAGGATAGTCCTGATAGCTCGAGGGTACCGATACATCGCCCCGATACTCGGGTTTTTCGAGGTGCTCATATGGCTTGCCGCTATCAACATCGTTCTCAGCAGTCTCCAGAGCGTGGCCAGTTATATTATCTATGCTGCCGGTTTTGCGGCGGGTAATTATATCGGGATGATCCTCGAGACGAAGATTGCCATCGGCTTTCAGTCTATTCGAATTATCACCAGTAAAAAGGTATCGGCGTTGCCTGTCGTTCTCCGCGATGAGGGATTTGAAATCTCCCTCGTGGAAGGACACAGCGCCCGCGAGCAGATACTCCTCCTCTATACCGTAGTTCCGAAGAAACAGGTTAACAGAGTGCTCGAAATAGTGCGTCTCTTCGAGCCGAATGCATTTATTACTATTGAAGATGTGAAGTCCCATCTGTCCGGTTATATCGGAAAGAAAAACTTCTTAGAATTCAACGGGAGGCGTATTACAAAAAAAAAGTAATTGATGCAGGAGGTTTCGATTATATCCGGAATAAGCTCGGGATATCGGATTCCCCGGTGGGAAAAAATGATGAATGGTGATGACATTTTTTTTGAAATTTATTTATTGCACCGTATATTTATCATGATTTTTCCATTTTTTCATTTCAACGGTAAGGTGTGTATTCTCGTTCGTGTGCTTGTTTGAAGATTAAGGAGTATGTCGGGAGGTCAGAAAAAGGTGAAATTATCCACAAAGCAGCAGAACCAGATTTCGGGGAATAAATCGATGGAGACCGGGAAAACGCTCGGTCCGGTATCGAATCTTGAAGAGCATGTACCAGATGATTGGTGGAGTCGGATATTCAACTCCATCTATCTGAAGACAGATGCTGACGTTGTTGATGACCGGGATATAACTTCTCGGGAAGTTGAGCTCTTCTCGGAAATTCTCCGTCTCAAGCCTGAGGATAGGATACTGGATCTCTCATGCGGGCAGGGACGACATTCCCTGGAGTTGGCGCGAAGGGGTTTTCACAACATTGAAGGATTGGATCGCTCGCGCTATCTCATTAATCGTGCGAAGGCACAGGCGCGGAAAGAGAGCCTGAGCGTTCGACTCAGGGAAGGGGAAGCGCGAAAGCTCCCCTATCAGCCGGATACGTTTGATGTGATTATGATTCTTGGAAACAGCTTCGG
>Ga0180433_10001070_pt1 | contig 46288 bp, 44 predicted proteins | sample SS_ome_8_FD_132980 | JGI IMG/M metagenome (GOLD analysis project Ga0180433, IMG submission 132980) | Hypersaline lake sediment archaeal communities from the Salton Sea, California, USA - SS_1_D_1 metaG | ecosystem: Environmental > Aquatic > Non-marine Saline and Alkaline > Hypersaline >...
ATCAAGGCAACGCCGGTTTCCATAGGACGCCTGACAGCCGCCAAACTGATGCTGCCGGCCATATCACCAAATCCACTAACCGCTCGCCGGTTAGGGCTTGACATGGCTTATTGCATCTCCTTGCCCGGGGGCAGGAATGCTCACCGGAGCCAGTGACACCCCGCCGTCAATCACGATTGTCTGCCCCCGTATCATGTCCGCCTGTTCAGTGCACAGGAAAGCCACCAGGCCGGCAACGTCCTCGGCACGTATCATCCTGCCCGCGGGCGTGGTCTGCCAGGATGACGGCGCCAGGTCAGTACCGCCGGTGTAAAGCCTGAGCGCCTCCGATTCCACCGCTCCGGGAGCCACTCCGTTGACACTTATACCGAGGGGAGCAAGCTCCACCGCCAGGTAGCGTACCAGTGCCTCGAGGGCAGCCTTGGACACGCCCACGGCAGTGTAGACCGGCCAGGCAAGCCGTGACCCAAGGCTGGAGATAGCCACCATCCTGCCGCCGCTTTTCATGAGCCCGGCAGCCCGGCGGGCGCACAGCAGGAAGGCTCGTGCGTTGATGTCCATGGTCCAGTCCCAGCCACGGTCATCCAGCTCAAGGGCGGTGCGCGCCACTCCCGAGGCGGCGTTGCTGACGAGTATGTCCAGCCGGCCGAACTCCGCTGAAATCTCGTCGAACATCGCCTCTATCTTCTCCGGCTCGGCAAGATTGGCCCTGATGACACGGGCCGAAACGCCCTTTGTCCGCACTTCCGCGGCGGTCTGTTCGGCGGCGCTCTTCCGGCGCAGGTAGTTGATGATGATGTCCGCTCCGTCCGCCGCCAGCCGCAGGGTTATCGCGCGCCCAATGCCACGGGAACCGCCCGTTACCAGAGCGGTCTTGCCTTCCAGAGGCTTTCTACCAGCCGCCACTGGCCATACCCCCTATCCCTTCTCGGCGATCCGCTTCTCCACGTGGGCAATGAAATCGCCCATGTTGCTGACACTCTGGAGCGCCTCATCCTGCAGCTCAATGTCGTAGTGGTCTTCTATCGCCACCAGTATCTGCACGATGTCCAGGGAATCGGCATCATAGTCCTTGAAGGTAGCGGTCGGACTGAAGTTCAGGTCCGGCTTGCGTACCACCCGTGCCACGATTCCCCTCAGGACCTCTTCCACTTCGCTTGCCATAGCTGGTCCCTCCAATTGTCTGAGTGTGCCGGTCGGCCGCTGCCGCCTAGCTCGCGATGCCCAGCCTGCGACGGGCGGCGACCAGCTCGGCCCTGAGCGAGCCGACAAGGTCCTGCTCCACCGCCAGTCGGGCCTGCCCGATTGTCTTGGTGATCTCGGCTGCGCGGGACCGGCCGTGCGCCACGCACGCCACTCCGTTCACCGCCCATAACGGACCGCCGCCGTGCGCGTCAGCGGCATTGGTGGCCAGTACCACCTCTTCCGCCATCTGCCTGACGTCCCGCTCTGCCAGCCGGCCCGTGAGCCTCTCCTCCAGCCAACTCCCGATCGTCTTTCCCAGGCTCTCGGCGAACTTCACCATGATGTTGCCCACGAAGCCATCACAGATGATCACGTTAGCCTTACCGGTGGGTATGTCATACCCCTCCACGTTCCCGATGAAGTTGAGGCCGCACTTCTGCAGGAGAGGATAGGTCTCCTGGACCTGCTCGTTACCCTTACCCTCCTCGGCACCCACGCTCAGCAGGGCCACGGTGGGATTGGTGATGCCCAGCATCTTCTCGGCATAGACCGAACCCACGATGGCGAAGTCCAGCAGCTGGTAGGGCTGGCAATCCACGTTACTGCCGAGGTCCATCATTATGGTCTCGGGGGCGAACCCCAGGAACGGCCCCCCGACCACCGGCCGGGACATCCCCTCCAGGGTTCCCAGGATGAACATCGCCGCGGCAACCACGCCGCCGGTGGGGCCAGCACTCACCACCGCTTCCGCCTTACCGTCCCGCACCAGCTTGGTGGCAACCAGCACCGAGGCATTCCTCTTCTGGCGCAGTGCATAGGCGGGGTGCTCGCCCTCCACCAGGTACTCGGGTGCGTCCACGATATCCATGTCCAGGCCGGAGCAATCATGCCGGGCAAGCTCATGCCGCATCGCCTCCTCCGGCCCCACCAAAGCTATCCCGACTCCGTACTCCCTGGCACCGGCAACAGCGCCGCTGACAATCTCCGCCGGGGCGAAGTCCCCACCCATGCCATCAACGGCTATCTTCATCGGTCTGTCAACCTCACTTCCGCCAGGCCGGTAATCACCGCATCGCCCTGCTGGTTCTGGCAGAGAACAGCGCAGCTTACCCTGCTGTGCCCGTCGCCTCGCTCGATTCCGGTTACCTTCGCGCTCACTGATATCGTGTCTCCCGGCCGCGCCGGTGCCCGGAACCTTACGTCCAGCCGGCCCGTGCTAAGCCAGTCGTGCCCGAAAGCCGCCTCCATCACCTGCGAGGCATATGCCAGCACCATCATACCATGCGCCACCGTGCCCCCCAGCGGGGTCCTGCGGGCGAACTCCTCGTCCACGTGGATGGGATTGAAGTCCCCGCTCGCCTCGGCGTAGCGGTTGATCTTCGCCTGGGTAATGCTCCGGCTAATACCCGGGAGGACCGCGCCCTCCTCCAGATCAAGCGGCATTCCCGCCTCCATCCCCCTGGTTCCCGGCACCCTCTTCAGATTGGGGCAGTATGAAGTCCGTCCTGCCCCGGAGGACCACCCGGCCATCCTCCCGGCAGGCACACAGGTCAATGCTCAGCAGGTGCAGCCTGCCCCGCTTCTGTGAGCGGCCCACGCGGGCGTAGCCGGTTATGGTATCACCGACCGCGGCGGTGTCCGTGAACTCCACTACCTGGGAGACGTGGACGGCTCCTTCAGGAAAGGAGACTGCCTCTGACAGGGCTGCCAGGCAGTGGGCGGCGAGAGCCATCGGTGGCACCAGGCCAGGGCCCCGGTACAGTCCAGCATCGCCATCCACCGCCTCAAGAAACACGGCCACGCCGGTGGCATCTATCCGGTACTCAGCCGGTGGGAACTCATATCCCGCTTCCAGGAGCCGCCAGTCTACTCGCTGCTCTTCCACTACCCGGCACCTCACCGGCATTTCAGGGCAATACCTAGAGCCGCTAGGTATAACGCAGACCATATTAGCCGCAGGGAGGTGCTTTGTCAAGGGGAATCGACGGCCAGCGCTTGAGTCTGGCACGCTGACAATGCCATAATACGGCGTTGCCCAGAGCACCCGATGCGGAGGAGTAGATGGGAGATTCCGAGGACACGGAGAGGGATACGATACCGGCCGCCAGCGGCGTGGAACCAGAACCTCCGCCTGGCGGCACAAAGGCCTGCCCCGGCTGCGGCACCATCAACGAGGCAGCTTCCAACTACTGCTACCGGTGTGGTCTGCGACTACCTGAAGAGGCCCTTCCCGCGGCCCGTGCGTGGGGGAGCCCCGCGGGCTTCTGGGTAAGGCTCTTCGCCTTCCTGCTTGACCAGGTGCTCCTCTCAGTAGTGGGAATCGCTATCACTCTGCTCGCCACCGATCTCACATTCCAGGAGCTCCTGGCGCGCATCTTCGACCCGGCAGCGCCCTTCCCACAGAGCCAGTACTTCATCACGCTTGCCCTGGAGGCGGGATACTTCACCATATGCATCGGCGCGTGGGGCAGGACGGCAGGCAAAGCCCTGCTGGGAGTCAAGGTCGTCCGTTTGGACGGGTCCGCACCGGGCTACGGCCGCAGCTTCGCCCGGTACCTAGCTTACTACATCTCCTGGTTCACCCTCGGGCTCGGTTTCCTGATGATAGCACTCAATGCCCAGAAGAGGGGCCTGCATGACCTGGTGTGTGATACCAGAGTGATACGTACTTGAGGTAGCGGGGAACCAGTCCGATGCAATTCGTAGTAATACTCGTCCTGGCCTTCGCCCCGGGCATCTTCTGGCTATGGATGGTGGTCCGCCGGGACCGTTTCCGGCCCGAGCCGCGCGCCCTGGTCACCCGGACCTTCCTCTGGGGTGCGGCGGTCGCCGTCCCGGTGGCCGCGGTGGAGTCACTCCTGGTGTACCTCTTCGATCCCCAGGCGTTAGAGCCGCTGGCGGATGTCCGCCTCCCAATCGGCACAGCTGCCTACATGTCCTTCATCGTCGCGGGAATCACCGAGGAGCTGGGGAAGTACCTGGTGGTCAGGCGGACGGTCTATCGCTCCCTCTACTTCGACGAGCCTATGGACGGGCTGGTCTATGCGTCCGCCTCCGCGCTCGGCTTTGCCTCGCTGGAGAACGTGGGGTACCTGATGGTTTACGGGTGGGAAGCAATACTGCTGAGAGGCCCGTTCTCCACCCTGGCCCACGTGCTGTTCTCGGCCATGTGGGGATACCCCCTCGGGATAAGCAAGGTCAATCCCTCGAGGACGGCGGCCCGGGTCTGGCTGGGACTGGCGGCTTCCATGCTCACCCACGGCCTGTTCGACTTCCTCCTGTTCACCGAAAGCGCCTACTCGTACCTGACGATACCCCTGTTCATTGCCGCCGGTGCCGTCTTCCTGTTGATGCTGAGACGCGCTGCCAGGGTGTCCCCCTTCCGGGAGATGATCGGACATCTCATGGCGGCCTGCCCGAGCTGCGGGGAGAGGATACCCTACCACGCACGCTACTGCACGTCCTGTGGTACTGTCCTCGGTGCCACCAGGGCAAACGGACCGGCTTTCTGTGGCAGGTGTGGCGCTACCCTGCACCGGAGAGCGCGCTACTGCCCATCCTGTGGAGCTCGCCTCCTCAGGGGCAACTCGGCTCCCTAGCTGAGCGCCGGACTGGTTCCCGGCTACTGCTCCTGGAGCGGCCGCGTCCTCATGCGAGGCACCCGTCTCGCCAGGGAAGGGGCCAGCTCCACCCAGGTCTTCTGGAGTCTCCCCTTCTGCAACCGGCCCAGCTCCTTTCTCGGGCTGAACCGGGTCTCCGCATACGCACGGCCGATAGCATCTATCGCCTCTGCCTGCAGCGGCAGGGCAGCCGCCAGCCGGGCGCAGTACTCCAGCGGCGTCTCATACTCCAGCGGTCTCAGTTTACCCAGCGCCGCCAGGCGGACCATCTTCCGGTAGGCATCCGCGGGGCTGTCAATGCGCTTCAAACGCTGTAGCCAGAGAGAGTACCCACCCCTCGCTGCCAGGAACACCGCCACGGGCACGGCTATGATGAAGAAATACACGTAGAGCTGCGGCCCCGGCAGCGTGAGGGGGCGCCCGCCGATGTCTCCGCCCACCTGTCCCGCCGGGCCGAACACCTCTTCTCCCTCCAGCAGCATCATCGGGTCCGGCATCTCAAAGACCTCGGCATCCTCTCCGACGCCCACGATGGCATCGGTGCTACCTCCCACCGGGGTAGCACTGAACTCCACCCAGCCGTACCCGGGGAAGTAGACCTCGGTGCGGGCATGGTAGTCACTCACGCGCAGGAGATAGGTCCCCGTATCGGCGTCATAGTCACCCTCAAGGTAGCCGGTGTTCAGCCGGGTGGGAACATCCAGGCAGCGCAGCATGACCGCCATCGCCGATGCGAAGGAGGTGCACACCCCCTTCCTGGACTCGAACAGGAAGTGGTCCACCGCGTCCACGCCCTCGGGGGGAGGCTCTGCCTCAACATCATACTCAAGATCGTTGATATAGGTCTTGACCGCCAGCACCTTGTCGTAGGCAGACTCTGCCTGCCGGGTTATGTCCTCCGCCGTCTGTCTTACCCGCGCGGGTAGACTACCAGGGAGCTCCAGGTAACGCTCCGATATCTCCTCAGGGTATTCTGCTCCCACTTCGGACAGCTCCTCCGAGGTGAAAGAGCTGATACTGGACACGGCGGAGTAGCGCTGATAGGGTCTCATCAGGTGGGGAGTGACCACCGCGATCACCTCGCCCGGCGACAGGGGATCTTCGTCTGCCGTATCAGCGCCAGTGCCGCTGACCGCAGTCGAGGCGCCATCCCCGGGGTTTTCTTCGGACAAGGTCTGCAACCGCACGGTCATATCAGAGGATAGAAAACCTCCCGCTATCAGCACCACGTCAGTACGCAGCCTGTTCTCGACCGTGTATTCCAGCTTCTCGCCGTGGTCAAACGCGCTGCCCGGCACTTCCTCATGGGCTTCTATCTCACGGTCAGAAATCCCGCTGCTGGTCCAGCCCCACGGGTGGTAGGTATCGTAGCGCCGTACGCGCCAGTAGGCAGGGCGGTCAGCGCTGACCACGAAGTTCACCCGGCCGCTCGTACTCAGCTCATCCCGGAAGCGAAGCGTCCTCTGCGCCTCGCTGTCAATCAGCCCCCACTTGGAGTTCACGCTGGCGAAGATGTTGAACCATGATCCCTGGGCACCTTCCTCCAGGAGAGGCCCGCCTATCGAGCCGAGCCCCACCTGCTCCACCGGCGGCTGGGGCAGAAACGAAGCGGTGACAACCGTCAGCACACTCACCAGAAGTATGGCCACAACCATATAGGTCATGCTCCGGTACCGCGATCCCCCTGCTCGCAGGGCGGCCCAGGCGCCCTGCCGGGCGAGGTTCACCTGTCCGATCAGCACAAGCGCCGCCAGCACATACAGAGGAAGGAACAGGTAGTCCTGCCGGGGGAGGTTGCTCAGGTTTACCAGGACAATCAGCGTGCCCAGGCCCGCCGCCACCCAGGCATTCTGCCACCGCAGCACGTACCACGTAGACACGAAGCCAATGGCCCAGATCACCACGATGAGAAACAGCGCGAAGTGGAGCGTCCCCTCGTTGGGCCGGATTCCGCTGATGGCCACCCACCACGCCCCCAACGCTGACTCGCCCCCGGCGTGGGGTACCAGGATGACCGTCTGCCACACCGCTACACCCAGCCCCAACAAACCCGCCAGGAGACAGGACACCCTGAAGGACAGCCTGCTTCTCGCCAGCGCCATTCCGGCCAGTACGGCAAGCACCAGGACGGTAATCAGCGAGGGCTGCGGCCGTATCCAGTGCGCCTGCTCAATGGACCAGGCGGCCACTGCCAGAGCAAGGAATACCAGCAAGACGCTCGCCCATTCCTGGGGGCTCCCCATCGCGGCGCGAACAGCCGACCACACAAGGCCAGCCAGTCTGCTTACGCCTGCCAGGCGGGATACACTCCTGCTCGCCCTGCCGCCGCTGTCCGCCACTTCCGTTCCTCCCCAGACCCTACATGAATCCCGCGTGGAGCAGTGAAACCCGATTGTCCAGCGCCCGGGCGAGCTCGTCCCCCTGCCGCACGATGTAGACCTGGACGCCGGTAGTACTCAGGTTACGCGCGGCGTTGGCCATGCTCGTCTCCCCGCCGAAGCTGGCCGGGTCCACCAGGACAACCACGATAGACTCCACCCGGTTTCTCAGCTGGCGAGTGGCGTCGGCGAGCCCTCCGGTAATGGAGGGAGTAACGATGAGCACGGTGGAGTTCCCCCGCAGGTACTCCATGTGATCGGATATGACCTGGCCAAGCGACGCTTCGCCTTCCGCTCTCATTACCGCCAGCGCTTCCATCATCCGCCAGAGATGCTCTTCGCCTCTCTCTGGCGGGATCAGGTATGTCCGTTCGCCCGAAGCCAGCAGCCCCACCCTCATTCCGCTCTGGAGGTGCTTGCGCGCCAGCGAGGCGGCAATGGTCACTCCGTACTCCTCGGTGGTTTCTTCTCCGTGGCCGGCGTGAGCGGCCCCCTTCATGTCCAGGACCACCCAGACCGTCTTGGAGCCGTCGTACGAGCGGTCAGCATCGAAGACCTTGACCAGGAGCTTCCCGGCATGGGCCGTTCCAGGCCAGTGAATGTGGTTAAGGCTGTCGCCGCTGGAGAACTCGCGTACACTGGAGGCGTTCGGGCTGATCTGGCTGATCGCCTGGTAGCCAGAGCCGTAGCCGAACTCATTGAAGGAAGATGCCTTGAAGAGGGGCAGGTCCATCGTCGCGGGGTAGATCAGGATGCTGTGGGGCTCGCCCACCGTGCGCTGCCGCGAGAACAGGCCGAAGGGGTCCGCCGCGGTCACGGTCACGGCCCCCAGGTGGTACCTGCCCCGCCGCCGGCAGATGAAGCTGGACTGCCACTCGTGGACTCCCCACCGGGGCAGGCTCAGTACCGCCGGCTCGCGCTGCCCGGGAAGATCGGTGCTCTCATCCACCCTGAGCCAGAGCTTGGGCACCCGGCTGCTGTTGTATACGGTTATCTTCTGCTGGAACCTATCTCCCACCTGGCAGTGCAACGGAGGAGGTTCCGCCTCCGCGCTGACTCCGCGAATGCCTATCGCCGCCCACAGGTAGCTCGCCACCGGCAACAGCACCGAAAGAAAGAACAGGCGCAGGACCAGCGTGGAGCCTCCCACGAGAGCCAGCGCCAGAAGCACAACCGGGACTATGAAGATGACCGTTCTGATCTTCATGCTGCTATCAAGAAGAGACGACCCCTGAGTGGACAGCATCCCGCGTTCCGGGACTAGGGCCTGACTACCGTCCCGGGTACAGGAACAGTCTCCAGTATCTCGGCGATGCTCGCCCGGCCGCTCCTGTCCTGGGATACGTCCGTCAGCCTTATTATCAGCCGGTGTGCCAGTACCGGCTCGGCCAGGGCCTTGACATCGTCAGGCAGGACGTAGTCCCTCCCCCGTATCAGCGCCCGGGTCTGGGCAGTACGGAACAGGGCCAGCGATCCTCGGGGGGATGCTCCGAGGTATATGGTGGGATGGTCCCGCGTGGCCCCCACCAGTGAGCTGATATACTGCTTGATAGCATCGTCCACGAAGATGTCTCTGACCACCGACTGAAGCTCCAGCAGGTCGGCAGCGGTGGCTACCGGGCCTACCTTCTCGATCGGGTGGGTATACTGCTGTTGCTCCATGATGGTTACCTCGTCTTCCCAGGATGGGTAGCCGAGGCTGACCCGGAGCAGGAACCGGTCCAGCTGTGTTTCGGGAAGTGGGAACGTTCCCTCGTATTCAATCGGGTTCTGCGTGGCCAGAACGTGAAAAGGGGACGGCATGTGATGGGTGACACCGTCCACGGTTATCTGCCACTCTTCCATGCACTCCAGCAGCGCCGACTGCACCTTGGGAGTGGCGCGGTTAATCTCGTCGGCAAGCACGATCTGCGCCATCACCGGGCCGGGGCGGAACTCGAAGTCACCCGTCTTCTGGTTGTACACAGTCACGCCAGTGATATCCCCGGGGAGCATGTCCGGCGTGAACTGGATGCGCCTGAAGGAGCAGTCCAGTGACTTCGCCAGACTGCGCGCCAGCATCGTCTTGCCGACCCCTGGCGCGTCCTCTATGAGCAGATGTCCATTACTGATGAGGGCAATCACGGCAAGCTCTACCGTGCCCTCCTTGCCGATGATCACCCGCTGTACGTTGTCCAGTATCGTCCTGGCGGTGTTCTGTGCCCTCTCAATCGCCTCCGTCATCGTCCCCCTCACACGCCGGAAATCCGTTACCCGAAAAAACGCCTGACAATTGTCAGGTCCTAAATATATTCTAACACAAAGCCTGAAAACCAGCGCCGCATAGTGGCATGGTATGGTCTCAACCAGTGGGGGCCATACCTTTACGAAGAAACAGGAACGCCCGCCTTCGATGGCATCGAAGGCGGGCGCTGAATGACCTTCGGACCTGCATGCGGGCAAGCTGCCGGACCGGGTTATCGGCGTGTCCAGGACATGCGGCGTCCTTCAGCCACACGGAGGGGTCGCTTTGCCAGTGCGGGCGCGGTGTCCAGCTCACGCCGGTGTGAGCACTGCAGGCACTGCTCGAACCAGGTGTCAAAGTCCTGGTCCACGAATACGTCCCCTCCGCAGCGGGGACAGCTCTTGAGCTTCCAGACTACCATTGTATCATCCTCCTTCACGAGCCTCCGGAGTGGACGCAGCCCTGAAGCCGGGCCGCCAAGGGCTTTCCCACCGATTCGGCTCCACCAGTGTCTCACACACCCCGGCCTTGAATAAGGTCTCACGAGCCGAAAATCTTGGGCCAAACGGACAATGTCCATACGCTCTACTTCGGCAGATGATGGCCCCGTCTCCTTGGTCCTGATGGAATACCGGCATACACGGCGAAGTCACCGCCACCGCCGAGAATCCAGGGGCAGTGACATAGACCTGCACGTACGCTTCACTTCCGAATGGGGGAATCTGGACCGATGGTGTCACCACAATGAGCCTATGGTGTCTTACGAGAGCACCCCGAAGGCATGAAAATGAACCGTAACGGCACGGGAAGGATGATCGCGCGGCGTATCCCAGAGGCTGAAGAAGGCCTGCCTCGTGCTGAAGACATATCTCCTGAATGCCGCTGAAATCGAGAGGGAGGAAGAGAGCAATGGCAATACCTGTCTCATACTGGGTGAACTGCGGCTTCGGCTGGTTCATAGTCTTGCTGGCCATCGCCGGGTACATCCTGACGCTCAGAAGGATGGGGGAGAGGTGGAGCTTCTGGATAACGCTGGCGGCGGGCTGGGCGTTCTTCGCCGTGGCACAGACGCTGCTCATCGCCGGAGTTCCGGCCGGTGTCCCTTACCTCGCCGCTATCTGGCTATCTTCTTTTGTGCTGGTGATTGCCTCCCTGGTGATGCTCTTCGTCAAGCTCACTGCCAGACTGGAGCAGTAGGAGGCAGGTCCGTAGGCCTGCCCGGTCGTGACGGTAGAATACCGTCGCGGGCAGCGTACTATCGGCGGCTAGATGGACAGTCCGTTGGCATGCCCACACAGACCGCCTCCACGGCCGGGAAACAGGTAGCCTATGCAGGTTCTTGAGAGGGTCCAGCGTTACCGTCGGGCAATCCTGATTGCGTCGGCCGCCCTCGTGGTGGGGGCCGTGATTCTCTATGCCCTCGTGGAGCGGGAGGTAGCGCGCGTCAGCGCACTGCCCCCCGGCACTACCATCACCACCACTTTGCGTTTCTGGCAGATCCTGAGCATCACGGGGCTCGTCGTCTCCTTTGCCTTGCTGCTTGCGGTTCTCTTCGCGCAGATGGTGGACAGCAACCGCCGGAGGGCTACCGAAGAAGCCCTGCGGCAGAGTGAAGAAAAGTACCGCCGGATATTTGACACTGCCGCCAACCTCATAATCTCGGTGGACAGGGAGGGGAACATCATCGACTGCAACACCCGCGTCTACTCCGTTCTCGGCTATACCCAGGAGGAGATTATCGGCAAGCCGATAGCCAGCATTGTACATCCTGACTACCTTGCGAGAGCCCAGGAGTCTCTGCGGGATACCCTGGTCTGGGGCTATACCTACGGTACCGAGTACAGGATGGTACGCAGGGACGGCAGGTTGATTGATGTCCGGTTGAACTCCTCCGGACTCAAGGACCGGAGCGGGGAGTACGACCGCGCGATCTGCATCATCAGTGACATCACCGAGGGGCGGCACATGGAGGAGGCGGTGCGACAGGCCTACGCCGAAATCGAAAGGATATTCAACGCCACCGCCGATGCCATGAGAGTGATCGACCGGGAGTTCAACGTGCTAAGGGTCAATGACGCCTTCACCGCCCTGAGCGGCGTGAGCAGACAGGACGCGCTGACACGCAAGTGCTACCAGGACATGGCCTGCCAGCTCTGCCAGACCCCGCACTGTCCAATGGCGCGGATAGTGGAAGGCGCAGACCATTTCGAGGGCGAGGTCGAAGCCACGCGCAGTGACGGCACGATCACCTTCTGCATACTGTCCGCCACTCCCCTCCTGGGAGCGGACGGGAAGCTGACCGGCATCGTCGAGACTCTCAAAGACATCACCGAGCTGAGAAAGGCCCAGGAGCAACTGCAGCATTCGCAGCTTCTGGCATCCCTGGGTGAAATGACTGCCGGCATAGCGCACGAAGTGAACAACCCCCTGGGCAGCGTGCTGCTCTATTCGGAGTTCCTGATGGCCAGTGACGTGCCTGCACAGACCAGAAAGGACCTGAAGGTCATACATGACGAGGCCAAGCGCGCCGCCCGCATCATGACCGACCTTCTCACCTACAGCCGCAAGGCTAAGTACGACGTGCGCCGTCTGGACCTGCACCGCACCCTGGTGAAGCTACTGGACATGCGCCGGTACACGGAGCGGGTGAACAACATCGCCGTTGCCACCGATTTCACGGACGGCCCGCTGTGGGTGAAGGGCGATTCGTCACAGCTGAGGCAGCTCTTCATGCACCTGATGCTAAATGCGGAGCAGGCCCTCAAGGAGTGTGGCGGGGGGCATATCACGATCGCCACGCGCAGAGAGCGCGGCTGGGCACGGATATCCGTGGCCGATGACGGTACCGGCATACCCCCGGAGAATCTCCACCAGGTCTTCTTTCCCTTCTTCACCACCAAGGACGTGGGAGAGGGGACCGGACTGGGCCTGAGCACCTGCTACGGCATAGTGGTCAACCACAACGGGCTGATACGCGCGGAGAACAACGAGCAGGGAGGCGCCACCTTCGTCGTGGAGCTCCCCCTCGCCACGAACCGCAGCAAAGGGGCGACTCCCCAGCCGGTGCGACAGGCAACCGGAGGCGCAGTATGACGAAGATAAAGGGGAGCAGGACCAAGTCTACATCACCAGACCAGGTCAATATACTGGTGGTTGACGACGAGGTGCACCTGTGTGACGCCGTGCACCGCATCCTGAGCCGGCATGGCTACCGGGTCAGGACAGCCACCGACGGGCATACTGCCCTGGAGCTGCTCCGGGAGAAAGCGCCTGACGTTCTCCTCCTGGACATTGTGATGCCGGGCATAGGTGGCAGGGAAATCCTCCAGAAGGTGCGAGAAGCGGCCCCGGCGACTCGTATCATCTACTTTACCGCCCGAGCCGAGGTGGCTGGCTCACGTGGGCTCAAGGACCTTCGGCGTGAGGCGGATGCCTTCATTGCCAAGCCGGTAACCGCAAAACGGATTGTTGACAAAGTGAGGAACGTGCTCGCGAGCTATCCCGCTGTCGCCGGGGCCGATACCGCCTCCGGGGCAGCAGATCAGCCCAGGCATTGACATTTGGCGCTAACAGTGCTTTAGTATGATGCTAACATTTCTGGGGCCGGCATTGACCGGCAGCAAGGAACCCGCTGCCGCAGCATGGTCAGGAGCACTCCGGGTGGGAGTGGGAGCGTGACCATGAGCGGCAGGATTATGATCGTGGAGTTGGACCCGTTCATCCGGGACCGCCGAGTTGCCGTGTTGCGGCGCGCGGGTTACTCCACCGCCGCGGTCACCACAACCGAGGAGGCCGCCAGAGAAGCGCGCAGAGAGCCCTTTGACCTCCTCGTGGTAGGCGGGCAGCCGCCACGGCACCTTGCTGCTCTCCGGGACGCGGCACCCCTTCAAACCGGCATCATCGTGATAGCCGAGGCGAGCGCTCTCCTCCACTCCCTGGAGTTTGCCGGCACGGGAGTGAGAGCATTCCTGGCAGAGCCTTGCAGCCCGGCACGGTTACGCCAGACAGCCGCACGAACCCTAGAGGCCGTACAGCAGCTGAAGGAGTGCATCCGCAGCCGGGACCTCTCGGCACTGAGACTTGCCTGCACCTTCCCCACCCCCGGCACCGAAACGGACTGCTTCTTCATCCGGCTCATTGAGGTGGCTGCCGAAGAGGGCCGGGCTGACTTCGTCTGGTTATCAATGAAGGGCGTTTCGGTCGACAGACGCAAGACCTGCTTCCGGTCCGGTACCTGCCTACCCGCATGGGAAAGGATCCACAGCGAGGTAGCGGAACTGGGCAAGACCGTGGTCATTGAAGAAAGCGCCCATGACAAATACGGACTCCATGACCTCATGATGAGAGCAGGGATATCAGCGCTGCTCTCCGTGCCCCTGGAGGTCGACGGAGAGGCCGTGGGCTCCCTGACCTGTGCCCGGAAGAGCGGGGAACAGCCGTTCACCGCCACCGACATAGACTTCGCCTCTATCCTGGCCCGCTGGAGCGCCCTGGTGCTCTCCAACGCCGGGTTGTATCGCCAGAGCCAGGACTACTATGAACACGTGCAGCGGCTACTGGAGGAGGTCTCTGCTGCCCAGGACAACGAACGCCGTCGGCTGGCGGCGGAGATCCATGACGGTGTCGCCCAGTCCCTGGTAGCAGCCTCCTACGGCATGAGGGCATGCAGCGCCCTGCTATCCGAGGGGGACCTGGACGGCCTGGAGAGACACCTGACCGAGACCCGGCAGACCGTGCAGCGGGGCATCAAGGAGCTGCGCCGCGCCATCGCGGGACTGCGGCCTGTCCAGCTAGACGAGGTCGGGCTGGTTGACTCCGTGCGCCAGGCAGCAGGGGCACTGGCCGAGGACGGCATTGCCTGCTGCACCGAGGTGGACGAGGATCTCCCCAGACTATCTTCCGCCGAGGAGACCACGACCTACCGGATAATCCAGGAGATGCTGACCAACGTCAGACGGCATTCCGGAGCGACGGCGGTCACGGTACGCATCCACCACCAGAATGGCGTATACTCGGTGGAAATTACCGACAACGGAAGAGGGTTCGATGTCGCTGAGGTCATGAAGGACGAGAGGGCAGGGAAACACATGGGCCTGGTGGGAATGAAAGAGCGCGCCGAGCTTCTCAGCGGCTCTCTAACGGTGCGGGCACGCCCGGGAAGCGGAACCAGGATGCGCTTCACCTTTCCCGTCTCCACCCGGCAGACTCTGGAGGCACCGGCAACAACGCGTGACTGAGGTATGCAGCCATGAATGAATCACGGAGGATCAAGGTACTGCTGGTTGACGACCATCACGTGGTGCGTGAGGGGCTGAGGCGGATACTGGACATGGACGGCGGTATAGAAGTCATCGGGGAGGCCAGAAGTGGCGAGGAGGCTGTCGCCAAGGCGGTCGCTCTCTCACCGGACGTCATCATAATGGACCTCAAGATGCCCGGGATGGATGGTATATCCGCTACCCGCGAGATAATCCAGAAGCTTCCGGGCGCCAACGTGCTGGTGCTCACCCTCTACGCCGAGGACTTCGTCAAGCAGGCGGTTGAAGCAGGCGTCTCCGGGTACCTGCTCAAAGACAGTGACGCCGAGCAGATAACCAGGGGAGTACACCAGGTGTACGAAGGCCTATCGCCAATAGCACCCTCCCTCACCCGCGGACTGGTAACCGAGTTCGCCAAGCTCAGCCGGAGCACACGCTCATCGGTCCTGACTCCTCGCCAGGTTGAGATACTCAAGCTTATCGCCGATGGGGAAAGCGGCAAATCCATCGGAGAGCGGCTCTTCCTGAGCACGTCCACTGTCAAACGTGAAGTGCGCCACATCTTTGACAAGCTCGGCGTCAACGACCGCGCCCACGCGGTCTCCGAAGCCATGAGGCGCAGTCTCATCTAGCCGCGAGAACCTTCCTATGCGCCGACTGCCAACCGGCACAATTCTTGGGCGGCGGGACATGGCCCACCGGTGTCAGGACACTGCCCTGCCGGTACCGGGTTATCGTACCCTTCAGCCACCCAAAGTAGCCTCCTGGGGCCTCCTTTGATGGCTGTTTGGGCCTTACAGAGGGCCAGCCGACGTGCGAGAATAGGCTCAGTGAAGAAGACAATCAACTGAAGAGAGGACGCCATGAACACAGGGCTACTTTCTGAGACCCTTGCCGCCATCACGGCTGAGAAGACAGGTATGATCAGGGTGCTCATCGTTGATGACCACCACGTTGTCCGTGAAGGGCTGCGGCGCATGCTGGAGCTTGAGGGCAACATCCAGGTGGTCGGCGAGGCCAGGAGCGGAGAGGAGGCCATCGCCAAGACCATTTCCCTGTCGCCGGATGTGGTAGTCATGGACCTCAAGATGCCGGGGATGGATGGCATAACCGCCACCCGTGAGATAAAGCAGAGGATGCCGGAGGTCGGCATCCTGGTGTTAACCCTCTACGCCGAGGACTACGTGAGACAGGCGGTGGAGGCAGGCGTTTCCGGGTACCTGCTCAAGGACAGCGACTGTGAGCAGATAACCCGGGCGATAGAGCAAGTATACCAGGGACTCTACCCGATAGCGCCCTCTCTGACCCGCGAGCTCGTCATGGAGTACGCCGAGCTCAGCCGCACCAGCCGCTCCACCATACTAACCAAGCGCCAGCTGGAGATATTGAAGCTCATCGCCGATGGGGAGAGCGGCAAGGAGATCGGCAACCGTCTCTTCATCAGCACCTCCACGGTTAAGCGCGAGATCCGCCAGATACTCTCCAAGCTCAAGGTCAGTGACCGCGCCCAGGCCGTCTCCGAGGCAATCAAGCGGCGTCTCATCTAGCCAGCCCCAACCCATGATTCCGTGGCTCCCATCCCCTTCCCTGGCCCGGCAAGGTCATTCCGATTGCCCCCTGAAGTGCAACCATCTTGCCCACACAAGGTCACCATGCCTGCTTGTTTGGTCCTCCCATCCTGTCTGCGAAGACCTTACGCACGCCACGCTCGCATGCGAGAATGAGAACTGTGAGAAGCACTGCGCGCCCGGACGCAAGCAGAAGTGTGCTCCGCGAGTGGTACCCGGGGCCAGGTCCCTGCACCCGGGTGCTGTGCTCGCTATCTTGCACGAGGTAGAGTGGAAGCTTTGACTACCGGATTGGGCCAGACCAAAAGGACGGAGAGAGACTATCGTCGGATAGACCGGAACTCCCTCCTGCTGCTCCTCCTGCTGACCGTGCCGGCGGGAGTAATGGCGGTGGTACTCTATACATGGCCGGATACGGTATGGGTGGCCCCGGTACCGTATAGCGCCGTGGGGATTCTGGGCTCGTTTGCCGCCCTGCTTCTGGCAGTGTTCCTCTTCGCCAGGTACCGGGCGAGGCAGAGGATAGCCTACGTTAGCGCCGGCCTTCTGGCCATCGGCATCACCGAGGGCTTCCACTCCGTCTCCACTCCGGGGTCAGCGGAGTTCGTCTGGCTGCACTCGATCGCGGGCATTACCGGCGGCCTCTTCTTCCTGCTCTACGCCCTCGCCGAGACCACCAGCGTTCGCCTGCCGGTAGTGAAGGCCACTGCCAGAGGGACCGGCCTGTTCCTGGGTGGAGTGGCGGCTGCGGCCCTTGTCGGTGGTATCCTTCCCATCGCGCTTTCTGACTCCCTGCCGTCCGTGGTCCAGGACGGCCACCTGACGGTGGTTGCCTGGACATTGAATATCCTCCCGGCGGCCCTCTTCCTGTCGGCCGGTGCCTGCCTGTTTCGCCATTACCGCAAGACTGGTGCCAGCGAGCTGCTCCTGGTCACGGCAATCCTGATCTTCCTTTTCCAGGCAAGTGAGGTGTTCTCTTTCGCCAGGCTGTGGGGCGTCATCTGGTGGTTCTGGCAGACAATGCGGCTGGGAGTATACCTGACCGTCCTGGGCTACGTACTCAGAGAATACATCCAGACGAGCGAGTCCCTGTCCGCCGAGATCGAGCAGCGCAGGCGGGGGGAACTGGCGCTGCGGAAGGCGGAGGAGGACTGGCGCCATTCCTTCAACTCCCTGGAAGAGGCGATGCTGATCATTGACACCAGCTATCGAGTGGAGAAAATAAACAGCAGCGGCCTTGCCTTGCTGAAGACGGTAAGACGAGAGGTCATTGGCCAGAGATGCTACCAGACCCTGCGCCACCAGAACGAACCCTGCGGGTTCTGCCCGGTCGCTGGTACGCTGGAGACAGGGCAAGCCAAACAGGTAGAGCGCTACGACGAGCTGTATGAGCGGCACCTTAACATGAAAAGTGCCCCCATGCTGGAGGATGATGGCAGTGTCAGAAAGGTGGTTCTATCCATAGCGGACGTCACTGAGCGGGTCAACTCCGCCGCCAAGGAGAAGACCCTTCAGAGGGAGCTCAGCCTCACCAGCCGGTTGGCGTCCATCGGCGAGGTGGCCGCAGGTATTACCCACGAGATCAACAACCCCCTGACGGGAGTTATTGCCTTTGCCCAGATGTTGATGCAGATGGACGTCCCTGAAAACATGAAGGAGGCCGTGGAGGTTATATACGATGGCGCCACCCGGGTGGTGGGAATAGTGGACAAGCTCCTGACATTTGCCCGCCGTGACCGTCCCGACAAGGAGTACGCGGACATAAACGATATCCTCGCAAACACGCTGGCGATGCGCTCCTACGAGATGCGCACCAACAACATCCAGGTCACCCAGGAGCTGGCAGAGGACCTTCCGCGCACAATGGCCAATGTCGGCAAACTCCAGCAGGTCTTTATGAACATCCTCGTCAACGCCGAGCAGGCGATGGTCACAGCCCACGGCAGGGGCGAGCTCTCCGTCCGGACGGAAACGATCGATGGCAAGATACGCGTCTCAATAGCGGATGACGGACCCGGCATTCCCGAGGACATCATAGACAGGCTGTTTGACCCCTTCTTCACCACCAAGACTGACAGCGGCGGTACCGGGCTCGGGCTGAGTATATCCTACGGCATCGTCAACGAGCACGATGGCAAGATCTACGCCAGGAGCGTACCCGGCAAGGGAGCTACGTTCGTGATTGACCTGCCCATAGTAGCGGACGTGACGTCGCCACAGTCCGCGGGACCGGCCCGGGCGCAGGAGTCCCAGCCGGTAGGTTCGGCGAAGGTGCTGGTAATCGATGACGAGCCACACATCTGCCAGGCGCTGGACAGATTGCTCTCCCACAAAGGCCACCGGGTGCACACCGCCAACAGCGCCCTGGCCGCCCTACGGAGACTGCGGAAGTCCAGGTACGACCTCGTTCTGCTGGACATCAGGATGCCGGGCATGGACGGCATCGAGCTCTACGAGCGGATGAAGGAGCTGGTCCCTTCCCTGGACCGGAAGGTCATCTGCGTCACCGGGGACGTCATCAGCACCCGGAACAAAGCGTTCCTGGAGGAGTCAGGAATACCCTGCGTCGCCAAGCCATTTGGTGTCGATGAGTTGATGAACCTGATAGGGCAAGTGCTAGGAGGAAAGACCGAAGATGCGCAAGTCACGTATTCTCATAGTGGATGATGATATTGGCACCGTGAAGGCAGTCCGGGCCAGTCTCCAGGCACGGGAGTGGGAGACATTGGTCGCCATGGACGGCGTCGAGGCCCTGGACACCATAGGGCGCGAGCAGCCTGAACTGGTGATCCTGGATATAACCATGCCCAAGATGGACGGCTTCGAAGTCTGCCGCCAGGTACGGGAGTGGTCACGGGTACCGATCATCATGCTCAGTGGTCGGCATGACGTGGAGGAGAAGGTCAAGTGCCTGAATATGGGAGCGGATGACTACGTCACCAAGCCCTTCGGCTTCAACGAGCTCGCGGCCAGGGTGTCGGCCGTGCTCCGGCGCACCAAGGAAGCAGGTATAGAGCCCTCCGCGCCAACCTTCTCGTCAGGAGACCTGGAGGTGAACTTCCTGGAGAGGCGGGTGACGGTCCAGGGAAATGAGGTCAAGCTCACCCCGACCGAGTATAACCTGCTTCAGGAGCTGGTACTGGGAGCGGGCAGGGTGTTCTCTCACTCCATGCTCCTGGGCAGGGTATGGGGCCCAGAGTATGCCAGCGAGAGGGAGTATCTGCACGTATTCGTCGGCCGGCTGCGAAAGGAGATCGAGCCGGACCCGTCGCATCCCCGGTACATCATCACCGTGCCCGGAGTCGGCTACAAGTTCGAACCAGCAGCCAGCCCCGTGGCACCCTGAGACTAGCCCTCCTTGACAAGGTATCCGCGACAACCACGCGGATGCCTTTCTGTTTGCCCGCAGATAGGCTTCCCCCAAGGCCCCGGGTTTCTTCTCGTTGACCAGGCACATTCCCCGGTAATCCGGCATGGCCCGGCTGCCCAGCAACCCACCCCTCTCACACCTTCCCGTCTGTGCCGTCCGCATACCGCTGCTGACCCAGAAGTGACCCTTTTCTGACCCTTTTCTGACCTCAGTGAGTCTATGCATTTGCCCCCGCATGGCTTATGATTGTGATACCCGGGGGTCACCCTGGTGGCCCCGGCGGGTCAGGATGATAGTCCGGCGGGCGAAGAGATGGAATGCAGGAGACAGACTGGCAGGACCAGCACCGTCCTGGGCAGGTCAATAGGCGGCCTGCTATCCGGTGCGCTGGTAGCAGTAGCGGTCTTCATGGGCCTGTCATCACCCTTCCCGATGGCGGCCACCTCAGGCAATACCAGTCAGCCGGACTCCCTTAGCGGTAACCTCACCGCATACTACGACATGGTAACCTCGCCTCTCACCGAGGCAGCCGAGAAGTTCCAGGATGAGGACCTCGCCCGGTACTACCAGAAGCTAATCGGGAGGTACCAGCTGGACCAGTCATCCTCCTGGCTGGCACCCGAAGACGGCTCCGAAGACCCGGAGGCGGTACCGGACATGGAGCGGATCAATCGGGAGGCAATCTCACTCCCACTGCTGGAAGTAAGGGACGATATCAAGGACAAAGAGATTGCGGCCTTCTACCAGGACTTCCTGGAGAAGGCCGGCTGGATAGACGCAGACTAGGCGGACAGCATCTCAATGAAGCTCCTCCTCATACTCCTTTGTGGATTCGAAGTACTGGACGGCCTGCTCACCCATTTTTTCGTCACCGGCGGCGACTTCCGGGAAGGTAACCCCCTCCTGGCAACCATCGCCACCGAAGGCGATTTCCTGCTGCTCAAGGTAGTCGGTGCAGCTATCTGTGCCCTCCTCCTGCTGACCGTGTACCGGCGCATCCCCAGGGTCACGGTGGCCACTGCCTCCACCGTGGTAGTCTTCTACAGTGCGGTCATGGGGTGGAACCTGAGCATCGTGCTCACCACCTGAACCTCACCAGCCGGTCCCGCACCCGCGTGGCCCGGAGAGACTACGTTCCTGGCCGCAGGTATCACCACCAGGAGCACCTCGGGTAACCGCGACTGCCCGCTCGGTCCTCTCCCTGTGTCCGCCTGGAGCTTATTCCTGCCATTCCCATGTGCGACAATGACAATGAGGCGGGAGGAACTGCCCCGGCTAGAACGGCGGCACAGCCAAGGCCGTGGATATTCCCAGTCAACCAGGCGACTGCCAGAGAGGTGAGCATGACCAAGATACTGGTGGTGGATGACGCCGCTTTCATACGTAGCTGGTGCTCCAGCCTTCTCCGCCAGCGGGGATACGAGGTAGCTGAGGCAGCCAGTCACTCCGAGGCGCTCACAGCCTACCGGCGCGACAGACCCGACGGGGTACTGCTGGACATGACCGCACCCCAGTCAGGCGGGGCGGCCACACTGATGGAGATAATGAAGATAGACCCGGCCGCCAGGGTGGCCATGGTCACCGCCATGGGGCAGGACTCTGTCGTGCTGAGTGCTCTCCAGGCAGGCGCGCGGGACTCGCTGATGAAGCCGTTTGATGGTGCCCAAGTCCTGGACGCGGTCGCCAAGCTCGTCGGCTAGCTCCACCAGTCACGAGTAGCATCCAGAACAGGCAAGGAACCGGATGAACCATGAGCAATGATGCAAGCGGACTGCCCCAGGCAGCCATAGACGAGATGTTTCGACGGTCTGCCCGGCGGGGCATCCTGCCGGAGCGAAGACCGACCTCACCCCCCGCTAGCGGGGAGCAGGCCAGCTCTGCCGCTCCTTCTGACTGGCAGCCGCAGGATGGGTCCCACGCCACTGAGACGCCGGTGCCACCGGCAAGCTACCGCGGGCTGGGAAGCATGCACCAGTCCCTGGAAGAGCTATCCGAGCAGACCGGTTCACTGGGAGTGCGGCTGGAGGAGCTTGAGCAGAAGCTGAGCGAGGCGGCAGACCTCGGTGCTGCCATCACAAGACTGGAAAAGAGGCTGGGGACAGCACTGCAACAGTTGATGGAGATGGAAGCCCGGGTATCAGCAATCTCGGGGAAGCTCCGGGATACGCCTTCCTACGGCGTCCGCGGCGAGTTCACCTGTGAGTCCTGCGGGGCACAGGGGTCAATCGCGATACCGCTCAAGTGTACCAGGTGCGGCAAGCAGGGCTGGTGGGGCTGGTGGCCCGCCACCGAGTAGACGGGCGGACACTCTTCAGGACTCCTGTTGCCGCCCCTGCAAGAGTGCCCGGCGCTCCATCCAGTCCCCGCGCGAGCAACCGACATCATCTGTGCTTGACCAGGCATCTCGCCGGGTATCCCTTCTAACTAGCGGCCTTCGCCCCTGGAGCGACGGAAGATCCGCCTCAGGTTCCTGACCTCGTCAAGGACTCGCTGAGCCTCGGTCAGGAGTTGACGAGCATCCACGTCCTCCAGACTGGCGGCGAGCTTGGCGGACCCGTCCTCCTCCTCGATCTCGGTAGTGAACAGGTCAAAGAGGGAGTCCAGGTCGGTGTCTTTGCCACCCTTCTCGTCACCCAGGAGGTCACCCAGGCTACCCCCGTCTTCGTCGCGGGCCTTACCTTCTCCACCTGAATCCGGACTGGCACCGCCCGCCGACCGAGCCACTGTCCCGACTCCAGACCGACCAGCACCGCCTTCCCCTTCGTCAGGGAGTGAACCAACGGGCAGGTGGCCGGCGCCGGCGGACCTTAGCCTGTCCAGTTCGTTGCGAATCTCGCGGATACCGTCGCGTTTCCTCTGCCAGTCAGACTTCTCTTCCGCATCAGGTAGCTCGGCCAGCACGGGGGCCACCGCAAGTACAGGCTTCCGTCCTCCTGCGAGCAGAAACCAGAGAACCGCAGCAGCCGCCCCCAGGGCCGCGACACCGGCAACCACCTGGACGTACACTTCAATCCCGAACATCATCTTTACCTGCCTTCCTTGTGTATATCCACTACCTCATACCGGCGAACATCATCTCAACCACGGGCGGCACAAACACTATCGCCGCCCCCGAGGAGCACAGCGTCAGAGCAAGGTAAAAGAAGAGCTTGTAGATATGCCCTCCGCTGGTGGCGAAGATCGCGGTGGCATTGGCGAAGGTGAGCACCAGCACAATGGTGATAACCATCATGTGGAGCAGGTCCATCTCGGCAGATACGCCCCCGTAGATGCCGAATACAGGCATCCCGGTTGCCGACATCGCGGCGCTGTTGACGTCCGCCGGGGGGAGCACCTCCGCCACCAGGGCGGTGAAGCTGACCAGAATCTGGTACACGAAGACCACCAGCACCGAGAGCACGATATGCATGACAACCGCCAGCCACAGGATGCCTGCCTCGATGAGACGTCGCTTGGCCCTGAGAAGGGCGATCTTCATGGCAAAGCCGCTGGCGCTATTGCCGACGAGCTCCGGCTCGCCGCCCAGGAAGACGCCGTCCAGGAAGGTGCGCACGCTGCGGTTGACCTGCTCCGAGCCCGTCTCCCCCACGAACCGGTCCCAGCACAGACGCCCGTCAATGCCTGCCATCAGCCTGGTGTGGAGCAGGCCCACCTCTTCCCTCAGCGAACCCAGGGAATGGAAGTCCAGCCTGGTCATGGCCTCATTGATGGTGGCCCCTATCGCCTGGCTGACACCCCCGAGAGAACGCAGGAATCCGGCGATGTCACTGTCCCGCTTATCCACTTTGCCGTCATCGACCCTGCTCACCAGCCCGAGGGGTAATACGATGATGCCAGCGGCCATAAGTACGTATCCCAGGTCTATCTTCATGACCAGCATCATCACCGAGACGACTACCGCGGCAGGCAGGGTGAGCCGGGCCAGGTGCCGGGCCACGTTCTGCTCCTTGGAGCGGACCGGCAGGGAGTGGACCTTGGTCTCGCGGGGGCAGGCACGGTATATCAGCCACACCCCGCCTATAGTTACCAGGATAGTGAGGGAAGACAGGCCCAGTACGAAAGCAGTGGTGACGTTGCCGATCATCATGGACACCACCGCCACGATAGTGACGATCGCCGTGGTCATTATCAGGGCCACGTAAGCGTCGGTCCACTTGCGCAGTATCTCCAAACGCCGCTCGTACTGGTTCCCGTAGGACTCGGAGGCGACATTTGCCTCCCGCTGCAGGAAGCTGACAATGTCCTCCCCCGAGGACAGGGCGCCCGACAAACGCAGGAGGAATGCCTTAACGTCAGGCTCCTTGGTATTCTGGCCCACAATCCGGCAGGCCTGGGCATAGTCGTGGTTGAAGGCCTTGGCAACGAACACGGCACGCTTGAAGTACCTCGCCGATATGTAGGGCAGTCTGGCGGCATACTCGAACAGCCCTGCCCTGGAGATGCCCGAGGTGGCAATGGCCGCCATATAGCTGAGGTGGCAGAAGGAGTCCACCTCCAGCAGCTGCATGTCGGCGGATTTCATGGAGCTCTTGTCGGCAGTCTCTTCGCCCCTGTTCTTCGTCCAGAACTTCAGTCTCGCGAGCATCAGAAAAGCCCCTGCCTCTGTGCCCTGCCCAGGACCTCCAGTATCTCGTAGAAGCCGGTGACCCCCTGCTCCCGGTGCAGCTTCTCCAGTATCCTGGCGCGACGCGTCACCTCGGCGTAGATGCGCTGCTTCTTGGTGTTCGTCCACCCCAGCTTGGGAGCAACCTTGTTCTCCAGGACCACGCTGGTCATATAGCCAGTGAACTCAAAGACGTCCTTGGCCTCATTCCAGTGGAAGACCTCCACGAAGGTGAACGACTCAAACACAGGGTCATAGGCCACTATCTCGTTTATGCCGGTGATGCGCCGGCCTGTCTTTCCATTGGGGAGCTTGACCTGGCTGGTAAGGATGACCACGTTCAGGTTGTCCACGTAGCTCTTCGGTACCGAGATAGGACTGCCGGTGATGCGCTGCACCAGCTTCTCCACCGAGGCCGCGTGGAAGGTAGCCATCACCGAGTGGCCGGTCTGCATTCCCTGGAAGGCCACGTTTCCCTCCGGCCCGCGGATCTCACCCACCAGTATCTCGTTGGGGCGCTGCCGCAAAGCCGCTTTGAGCAGGTCAAACATGTTCACTCCGCTGGTATCCTCGGCCTTGGTGGTCTGGACCACCTCCCTTATCCAGTTCTTGTGAGGTACCTGGAGCTCGGGGGTGTCCTCGATGCTCACCACCTTGGCCATGGGATGGATGAACGTGGTGAGGGCATTGAGCAGGGTTGTCTTTCCCGAGGCGGTCTCGCCGGACACAAAGATATTCATGCCGTGGCCGATAACCAGGGAGAGATAACCCAGCATCTGGTAGTTGAGGGTCCCGAAGTCCACCAGCTCGAAGATGGATATCGGCGTGCCCGCGAACTTACGTATGCTGAAGTTCGAGCCCCGCCGGGATACGTCCCTGCCGAAGACGATATTGATACGGGAGCCATCCGGAAGTGTGGCGTCCACGATGGGATTACGGAACGTTACCGGCTTCTTTATCCGTTCAGACAGCCAGAGCACGAACTGGTCCAGGTCTTCGTAGGTGGCGAAACATACGGAGCTCTTCAGGGCCTTGAATATTTTGTGCTCGATGAAGACCTGCCCGCGCCCCGAGCAACTGATATCCTCAATGTACGGGTCCGAGGTGAGGGGCTCGAGAACCCCCATGCCCAGCCGGTCGCGCACGAAGAGGTACCTCAGACCGTCCATCTCCCGCTGGGTGACTTTGAAGGGTGGCACCCGCATTCCTCCTTTGCGCAGGAACCCTAGCTGGCTCTCCAGGAAGCCCGGGCCAGAACCGTTGCCGGTAGTCGCCACCCGGTCAATATACTCCTGCAGCTGCTCCTCTTTGTCGCGTTCGTCAGTGAGAGGTACAAGCTGCCCCCTGAGCTCGAGCAGCTTCTCCTCGGCCTTATGCAGCAGTGGTACCAGGTCCGCAGTAAGGGTAGGCTCCACCGCGATATAGCTGTTGCGGGTATCATCCGGGTTGTACAGGACATGGATGAAGATGCCGTCACGCAGGGTGGGGTAGATGTAGTTCGGCTCTTTGTTGTCGCCCAGCTTCCGTGACACTTCGCTGTGGTACTCGGGGATGCCTATGTCCGGGGGCAGCATCTGGAGGTACTCCATCAGATGGGGGTACTGCCCGGCAACCTCCCTCAGGGGGGCAGGCAGCTCTCCGGGGATGACGGTACGCGGGGTCGTGACCGTGCCCTCCGATTCGCTTTCAATTGTGAAGGGTAAGACCGTCTGGACCATCACAGCACCTGTCCCCTATCCCTCCTACAGCAGGCCCTGCCTCTGCGCCTGGCTGAGTACCTTCAGGACATCATAGAAGCCGGTGATACCCCGCTCCCGGTGGAGCCGGGCGAAGATGCGTGCGCGCCGTTCCACGTCAGCGTATATCCTGTGCTTCTGGTTGGTGGGTATGCCCAGCCGGGTAGCGATTTTGTGCTCCAGGACAAAGCTGTTCATGTTTCCGGTGAAGTCAAAGGTGTCAGTTGCCTCGTCCCACTTGAAGCTCTCCACGATATCGAAGGACTGGGAGGGCGGGTCATACCCGGCAATCTCGTCTATGTTAGTGATGCGCCGTCCGACCTTGCCATCAGGAAGCCGCACCGAGCTCATCAGGATAGCCACGTTGAGATTGTCCATGTACGACTTCGGCACCAGGATGGGAGCCGCGGTTATGCGCTGAATGAGCTTCTCTATGCTGGACGCGTGGAAAGTGGCCATCACCGAGTGCCCGGTCTGCATTGCCTGGAAGGCCACGTTACCCTCGGGCCCGCGGATCTCCCCCACCAGTATCTCGTTGGGACGCTGCCGCAGGGCCGCCTTGAGGAGGTCGAAGGTGGTGACGGCGCCGTCCTTGGGGTCCTGGCTGTCCGTCTGCACGACTTCCCTTATCCAGTTCTCGTGGGGTACCTGGAGCTCGGGGGTGTCCTCGATACTGACGATCTTGGCCATGGGGTGAATAAAGGCGGTCAGCGCATTGAGCATGGTGGTCTTCCCTGAGGCGGATTCCCCGGCAACGAAGAGGTTCATCCCGTTGTCAATCGCCAGGGACAGGTAGGCGAGCATGCGGTAGTCGATAGTACCCAGGTCCACCAGCTCGAAGATGGAGGTTGGGACCTGGCTGAACTTGCGGATGCTGAAGTTGGAGCCCCGCTTGGACACGTCACGCCCGTAGACGATGTTGATGCGGGCGCCACTGGGAAGCATGGCGTCAGATATGGGGGACTTGTAGGAGACCGGTTTCCTGACCTGCTCTGCCAGCCTCACGACGAAGTCATCCAGGTCATCCAGGGAAGAGAACGCTATCGTGCTCTTGAGTCCCTTGAAGACCTTGTGCTCGATGAATAGCTGGCCCACGCCCGAGCAACTGATGTCCTCGATATACGGATCAGACACCAGCGGCTCCAGGGCCCCGAGCTTCAGCTTGTCCCGGATGAACAGGTACTTTACACCCTCCATCTCCTGTTCGGACAGTCTTAGCCGGGAAAGCTTCACGCCGCCTCTGCGCAAAAAGGGGAACCATGACCGCCGCCCGGAAACCTCCAGGCCACCACCGCCCGGGGTGGTGACCCGCTCAACATAGTCAAGCAACTGCCGCTCCCGGTCTCCTTCGGCGTCAAACTCAGGCAGCTGGTCACCCAGCTCTATGCACCGGGTCTCTACTTCCGAGAGCGTCCGGCCGAGGTCCATGGTGAGGGCAGGCTCAATGGCGATGTAGTGGTGCCGGGTATCCGCGGGGTCGGCCAGAATGTGGGCAAAGATACCCTTCCCCACCGGGTATATGATATTGGGTTCCTTGACCTCGTCCATCTTACGTGACAGCATTTCCAGGTATTGAGGTACCCCCACTTCCTCGATCGGCAACCAGTGCAGGTAATCGAAGAGGTGATGGTGCTGCTCGGCGGCCTCCCGAAGAGGCCCGGGCAGACTCTGGAAGAAGGCGCAGTTCTGGAAGCCTTCCCCGTGACCGTCTACCTTGTTCTCCCGGGAGAAGGGAAGGACAATCTCTGCCATTGGAGCTATCTCCGGCCCGCCGGTATCACCCGCCGGGCAGTGCTAGACCTTCGCCCGCGAGAGAGGCATGATTTTCATCCCTATCTCCGGCTCAACATCAAAGCTGAGGATATTGCCGGTGCTCTGGGTGGCACCTCTAACCTTGGCCACCTCCAGGGTCTTCACCAACCTGTCCCCCAGCTTCTCGATGGCAAGCTTGAAGTGAGCATCGCACACCGAGCGAATGCGGACCAGCAGGTCCTGCTCAAACGCGTAGGTATGGGTTACATTGATTACCGTCTTCCCCCGGTCGCAGAAAGCCTTGCAGCGCTCGAAGTAGGCAAGGCACTCCTCGCCCCTGGCCCCGGCTACTATCGGGGTGATGGAGTCTACTATCGGAAAGTCGAAGTCCTCCAGCCGCTGCATGGTGTCCAGTATGGCTTGCAGCGCCAGGGTGGCATTGGAACGCACCAGCGAGGCCCTCATGGTGTAAACCTTGATCTGGCCCAGCAGCAGGCGGTCGGTTATGTCCAGCCCAAGGCTGTTCATCTGTGTTACCAGGCTCTTGACAGTATTCTCGGTGGTGAAGAGGACCACCCTGAAATCATCGTTCAGAGAACCCCAGATCATCTGCTGGCAGAGCACCGACTTGCCTGCGTCGGACTGCCCCTCGATCAGGGTAAGGGAGCCAATGGGAATGCCACCGCCGAGCTTCTTGTCAATCTCCCCGTGGCCGGTGGAGATGACCTGCTTGCGGGACTCCTGTTGCTCCTGCTCTTCCTCTTGCCCGTCCTCTATCTGGATATCATCTATGGCATCGTCTGGCATGGCCGCCCCCTCGCGCAATCAGTATTCCTTCACCAGGCACTGTGCGGTGACGCCGTTGGGAGTGGAGATCGTTATCCTGCCGGTCGTGCCCGCGGCTATGTCCGGCTTGAGGTCAATTGTCAGCTTCATCTTCTCCCCGGGATCCAGGATGTCCAGGTTGTATACCTCGGGGGTCTCGTCAGGCAGGTAGATGCCCTCCACCGTCCACTGGTTATCTGCCGGGGGGTTGTCGGTCGTGTACTCCAGGTAGGTGAGGTAGCTGGTGCTTCCGCTGCGGTACTGGGCAATGACATCCCACCGGGAGTACCGGGCCAGGGCAGTCTGGCCCTGGTTGGTCACCATCAGCCTGATACTATCCCGTACCCGGACCATGCAGGGGCGGTTGCAGGCGGACGAATCGAACTGGAGGGTGTCTATGACCGTGTCCGTGATCTGCCCATTCACGGCTATCTCCACCGTTCTCAGACGGCCAGCGCCGAAGGAGTCCCGGTAGGCAACGGCGTATACCGTCTCGGAGAGTGCCGCCATGCTCGGCTCATAGCTGTCGGCGGTGTCAAACTCCAGGCTGTCTATCACCGTGTCCGTGATCTGGCCGGAGGCGGCAATCTCCACCGTGGTCAGGAACCCGTCACTGTCCGCGCCCCGGTGCGCTATTGCATAGACTCCACCCGCCACCGGGACCATGTCCGGCTCGGAGCCGCGCGAAGGGTCATAGCGAAGGGTGTCCATGGCTGCATCCGTGATGGCGCCGTCGGAGGTGATCTCAACGGTGGTCACATAGCCGCCGCTGCCGGCGCCCTCGTAGGCAATCGCATAGACATCGCCGGCGACGCGGACGATATCCGGCTCGTAGGCACGGCTGCTATCGAACTGGAGGGTGTCTATGACCGTGTCCGTGATCTCACCACCAGCGGCAATACCTACCGTGGACACGTGACCGTAGTCGGCGCCGCCGCGGTAGGCGATGCCGAAGATGTCCTTCGAAACGTAGACCAGGTCAGGCTCATACGCCTGGGAGCCATCAAACTCCAGGGTATCCAGCACCGCGTCTGCAATCTGACCGTCGTCCCCGATCTGGACCGTCTTCAGGTATCCCAGGTCCGCCGGACCGCGGTAGGCGATGGCATAGGTGCTGCCGCAAACATGCAGCATACACGGCTCGTAGCAGCCAGACGCTTCAAAGACCAGGGTATCTATGGTGGCATCCGCTATCTGACCGCCGGCGGCTATGCGGACGGTCTTGAGAGAGCCGTTGCTGGCACTGTTCCGGTAGGCAATTGCGTAGACATCATCAGAGATGTGGACAATGCTCGGCTGGTAGCTGTCAGCGCTGTCGAACTCAAGGCTGTCTTCCACGGAATCTGCGATCTGGCCTCCGGAGGCGATATCCGCCGTCCTCAGGAAGCCGTTGCCTCCGCTCCCCTGGTAGGCGATCACGCAAACAGTGTGAGCTGGCCAGGTGGAGGCACTGATTTGGGTGAGCCGTATGTCACTGGCCTGCTCCTCCATCTCCTTCAGAGAGTCAGCAACCGACGTCGCCGCCTGGAAGGCATTGAAGGTCACTGTCACCATGCCCACGATGAGCACGGCAATGCATACCAGAGAGATGATTGCGGTATCCATCCCTAGTCCACACTGAAGGTCGTTTCGTCAAAGATGCCGTTGGGGGTAACCATCTTCATGATGTACGTACCCGAATCCGGCGAGGCGGCGAGATGAACGGTGATCTTTATGGTGACGGTAGGCTGCCAGCGGGTGTAGCTGCCCTCGAACTGATAGTCCCAGTAGGGAGGGGTATCGCCGCCGTAGGTCACCCGGGAGAAGTTGTCTTCCGGGCCGTAGAAGACGTCGCTCCGCTCCACACTATCAATGTTCACCGTGCCGATGTTCTTCACCCAGGCGTCCACCGCGGTGGAGTTGTCCGCCACCTGGATGATGTCGATGCGGCTGCCTATGCGATCGCTCACCTTGCTGGTGGCACTGGTCACGGCGCCGCTGCTCTCGATGATGGCGGGATAGAAGCCGTTGAAGACGGCGAGAGCGGCCACCACCCCACCTACGGTCAGCAGGACGGTTACGATAACCTTATCCACCGTCGTTACCCTGGCAGAGAATTGAGAGCAGAGCTAGCTCGAACCTGGTGGCCTTCCCGATGATCCTGTCCAGCTCTTTGAGCGAGATCAGATAGTCCCGGGTAGTCACCTTACCCTCTTTCTCGCCAGGGTTAGGGAAAACGAACCTGGCCAGCAGGTCCTTGAGGTCCGGGTCTATGAAGCCCACCATCTCGCATATATCCAGGATTGACTCGGCTCTCTCGCTGCCCAGGCGTTTGACAACATCCGTCATCCAGTCCGCCAGACTGGTGATGGTCGCCAGGTCTATCTGAATGCTCGCGCCGCCATTTCCAGTGGACTCACAGGGGGCCTCCAGTTGCGCCATGTCCGAAACAGGCCGCCACACCCTTGTCACCTCCTCGCGGGCTGTCGTTTCCGTGGCGGCTACTTCAGGTCCAGATTCAGGGGCAGGGGATTCAAGTCTGCCTGCCGGTTCAGGCTCCGGTCCAGGTCCGGGTCCACGTGCGGGTCCGTCTTCGGCGCCGGCTTCGGCTGCCTCATCGACACGAAATGGGTCAGGCCCGGGCTGAAAACCGTGCGGCGGAATACGGGGACCATCCGGCTGGGGCTCGTAGAGGGCATCAGGGGCAAGCGAGTTCTCGCTCATCCCACGCGAAGAAGCGGATAACTCGGCCGTTTCCGCGGACAGCGCCTGGGGGTCTGTTGCCCGTCCCGCCGGATCTGGGTGACTCCCGGCGCCTGGAAGATGCGGGCCGGGCCGGCCTTCTGACAGCGGCGAACTCACCACGACATGCTGCTCGGGGAACGGAGGCAACTCACGGCTGATGGGGTTCTCCAGGTTCAGGTAGCTCTCCCGGAGGTCGAGCAGCACCGCCTGGATCTCATTCTTGAGGATCTTGACCTCGTCTTCAAGCTGGGCTACCTTGTCTGTCACGTCGGCCACGTACCTACCTCCGATGTCCCTCTCCCGGTGCCCCCGGGGGCCGCCCCGGGGGCACCGGGAGCCGTAGCGTGTACCTTTTCAGCACTCCTCCCGACTCCCACCATAGCTGAGCGGGTTCATTGCAGGTCCATCACCTTGCTTATGGAGCCGGGCAGGAGCCTGTTGATGGTGAGAGTAGCGCCGGTGGGCGGGATAACCTGGAGTGTGAACTCATCGTACGCGTCGCGGGTGGCGCTGTCGGGCACGGTGACGGTCACCACGTGCTGCTCGTCGAACTCCAGCATGTTGGCTGAGCCTCGCTCGGTGCTGCCGGGACTGATTGCACTTGACCAGGTGACGTCTTCCGAGTGGATCTCGTCGTCGAAGTAGTTGATCACCACCGAGTTCATGTCCACCTTCTCGTCCAGCATGGTCAGGCCGACACTGAAGACAACCTGCTCCAGCTCTGTCTCATTAGGGCTCAGGCCGAGCACGGAGCCCTGAACCTCCATCGTGGCCTGGGCCGACTCGAGGCCCTGGTAGACTGTCGCCTTACCCCGCTCTGCCGAGAAGATACCGGCGGAGAGGACACTGTACGCCAGTACCGAGGCCACCGTGACGAAGGCGATCAGGATGATGGCCGTTTCCAGCCCGGTCATGCCTCTCTGACCACGGTGCAGGCTCGCTAGCGACTTCCATATCCTCATCAACATCTCTCTCCATCTCTTCCGGGACCTAGCGCAGGTCCATCACTTTGTCCAGTGCACCCGGCATAGTCCTGGTAATGGTGAGAGTGCTGCCGGTAGGCGGGATGACCTGCAGGGTGAACTCGTCATAGACGGCGCGGGTAGCAGCGTCGGGAATGGTCACGGTGAACACGAACTGCTCGTCAGCCTCGATCATGGTAGCCGAGCCACGCTCGGTGCTGCCGTCGCTCTTGGTGGCAGTGAAGGTGACGTTCTCTTCGTGCACTTCCTCGTCGTAGTAGTTGATCACGATTGACTGGGAATCACACTCGCTGTCCCGGACCGCCAGGGCAACCGAGAACTGCACCTGCTCCAGCTCGGTCTGGTTCGGACTCAGGCCGAGGACGGAGCCGACGATCTCCAGAGTCGCTTCGGCAGACTCAAGGCCCGAGTAGACTGTCGCCTTACCTCTTTCCGCTGAGAAGATGCCTGCTGACAGGACACTGTAGGCCAGGACCGAGGCCACCGTCACGAATGCGATCAGGATGATGGCCGTCTCCAGGCCGGTCATGCCCCGCTGACGCCGATGCAGGCTCTTCAGGGCCGTGGCAAATTTGTGGTACATCTTTCGCTTTTGCTCCTTATTTGTTTTCTCGTGCTCAATACGTCTTGCAGGACTTGCGCCCCGCCATCATCCTGTCTATCACATTCTACTGCACCTCCTTGGCCAGCCTCGTTTCTACGTGGTACCCGCCTGTTCACAGCGCTACCGCGTCAGGAGCAAGCAAGGTAACCACCGGCGTATCCACCCTATCGGAACGCGCAGCTCCCCTGTCCAGGGTACTGCGGCCTCTCTTCCCCCCGGCCTCCTGCTCGTGATTGCCCACCACGGGCACGCGAGTGGTAGTCCTGTCATTCATGGTCACCTTCAGGTATCGGACGTCCCGGAAGCGAAAGCGGTGCCCGCAACTTCACTTTTATCGGGAGCATCTTGCTCACCTCCGGGACGCCCTGTATCATCAGTGTCGCACACGGGTGTTTGCGCCGTAAGGACTTGCTGGACAACAACCAAGGGCTGGAAAGGTAACGTTGTTCCGCATCCGGAGGGCTACCCGGCAGCCCCTGAAGGGTCATGATTGTGACCCGCCGGAGTCATGCCCCGCCAGGACCGCCTGCCGTTCCTGGTCTTACGGGTTTGATTCCAGCCCGGGGATGGCCTATCATCTGAATGGCGCTCGCGGTCGACAGGATGGGCCTTCACCGGCCAGACAGCGCCTTTGACCGTACCAACCATGCAAGAGCGCTACCTGGTAATCGACACCCGCAGGGCGATAGTGTGCATGCTCGCCATCACCCTCCTGCTGCTGCCGGTGGTTGCCTTCACGGAAGGGGTGGCGCGCGTGGTCCTTGGCCTGCCCTTTGTCCTGCTGTTCCCCGGCTACAGCCTGCTATCCACCCTGCTTCCCCGGCGGTCCGATATGGATAGCTTCCGCCGCGTGGTGTTCAGTGTGCTCCTGAGCGTAATCATTCTGGCACTGGTTGGCCTGGTGCTGAACTATACCCCGTGGGGAATCAGGCCTCTCCCGGTACTGGTGACCACCTTCCTTCTTATCACCCTCAGCTCGGTGGTGGCATACTACCGCCAGCAGCGGCTCCCGGAGGACGAGATACCCCGCTTTACCCTGCCACTGCGGCTTACCGGCTGGAGCCGGACTACCCGACCGGGGAGAATCGCTGCCATCACCCTCGGCCTGGCGGCACTGACCGCAGCCGGCAGCCTCGGTTATGCGCTGATCTCCCCCACCCCGGGCGAGAAATACACCGAGTTCTACATACTGGACAGCCGCGATGGTGCCGCCGCATACCCCCTGCAAACCAGTGCCGGGGAACCGGTGCAGCTGGACATTGTCGTCGCTAACCATGAGCACGAGCCGCTGAGATACCGTGTCAAGATCACCAGCGATGGCGCCGTGCTTGGTGAGTTAAGCACCGGCCTCATCAATCACGGTGATGACTGGCGGGGCACGGCGGACTTCGTGCTTGCCACGCCGGGCAACAAACAGAAGGTTGAGCTGTACCTGTACCGGGGGGAATCAAGCCAGCCCTGCTTCGATGCACCCCTCCAGGTATTCGTAGACGTCCGTTAGCTGGGAGCGGCGTGCGCCCCGGCCACCTCCCATCTCCACCCATCTCCTCTTATAGCACTGCCGCAGTCACAATTGGCCCTGTGGGTCATGACGGTGACCATCGAGTGTCTTACCTGTGCCCCCACCGCATGCGAGAATAGGCTATGTGCGTGGCCGGATTGTGGCCCGCGAGACCGCCCGGAGCAGAAAGGTGGATTGCTACATGGAGCAGGAGCCAGAAATAGTGACCACTGTCATAGTGCCCGCCTACAACGAGGAGGAGGGACTGCCGCTCACACTGGAGCGGCTGCAAAGTGCGCTACGCGATGGATTCGAGGTCATCGTGGTGGACGACGGCTCGACCGACCGGACTGCGGAGGTGGCTTGCCGCTACCCCTGCCGGCTCTTCCGGCACCCGCTCAACCGGGGGAAAGGCTGGGCGCTCAAGACCGGCCTCAGGCAGGCCCGCGGCAGGAACGTGGTCTGGATTGACGCCGACGACACCTATCCCGTCGAGGCCATCCCGGCAATGGCCACGGCTCTGGACACCTACGACCTGGTGGTCTGCTCCCGCGCCTGTGGATATGACAACATCCCCGTCTTCAACCGGCTGGGCAACTGGCTTTTCCGGACGTTGATCCGGGGGATCTACGGCTTCCAGGCGCATGACCCGTGCACGGGCCTTTACGGGGTCAGGAGAGAGCACCTGGAGCGCATGCGCCTGACCGCGCACCGCTTCGCGATCGAGCCCGAGGTCTCCATCAAGAGCGGCCGGATGAAGCTGAACACGCTCGAGATGCCGATCCGGTACCGACCCCGTGTCGGTGCCACCAAGCTCAACGCATTCAGGGCAGGCTTCGATGATCTGATGATGATCCTGGGCCTTCTCTTCTGGCGAGGAGAACCGGCAGTCCACCCGGAGGAAACACGCCAACGTCAGCCTGGTCTGACTGCCGCCGCCACGCAGGACACCTCACCATGAGCATCAAGCAGCCACCCGAGCTGGCGGCGGTCCCCGCCAGAGATGATGCCTCGCTGGCTGACGCCGGGCCCGCACCCAGGGTATCGGTAGTGATATGTGCCTATACCATGGCGCGGCTGCCCTTCATCCGCCAGGCAGTGGCCTCAGTCCTGCACCAGACACTTCCGCCCCATGAGGTCGTGGTGGCGGTCGACCATAACTCTGAGCTCTTCGCGAGGCTGCGCGCCGACCTGGATGGCAGGGTAACCCTGGTCCACAATGACGGCCCTGAGCGGGGCGCGGTGGTCACCGACAACCTGGGCGTCCGCTACTGCACCGGGGATATCGTGGCCTTCATGGATGATGACGCCGCCGCTGAGAGCGACTGGCTGGAGAGACTGGCAGGGCACTTCCGGGACCCCGGCGTCGCGGCTGCCGGAGGCAAGCTGGTGCCGGAATGGCAGGAAGGGCGACCCTCCTGGTTTGCACCCGAGCTGGACTGGATTGTCGGCGGTACCTACCGTGGACATCCCCACAGGCGCACCGGGGTCAGGAACCTGATACTGTGCAACATGGCCGTCAGGCGAGGGGTCTTCCGCTCGACGGGCGGCTTCACCACCGAGCTGGGACGCCGCGGGGACTGGGGGACCGGCGCCGAGTCCGAGTTCTTCCTGAGATTGAAGCGGCGTTTCCCGCACGCCGCCATCCGCTACGAACCGGAAGCTGTGGTGCATCACAAGGTACCCGCCCACCGCGGCACCCCGAGATACGTGCTCCAGCGCTCTTATAATGAAGGCTTCCACAAGGCGCTCATCGGCAAGGCCTTCGCCGGGCAGTCACGGGACCCGCTGTCAGTGGAACGCTCTTATCTCTGGTTCCTGGCACGCTCGGTTTGGGGCCGGCTACTCCGCTTCTACCGGCGGGGGAACCTCGGTCAGGTGCTTGCCATCGCCGCAAGCGTGACCGCTACTGGAGCAGGCTACCTGGCAGGCATATACGCCGCGGCGCGTGGCCGGGTGCAACTCGGGGCAAGGTAACACCTATGGAAAATGGAAAAGGGTATCGCGCTGAAGCCGTATTACCGGACCCGCCAGGGAGCAGAGGACCAGTCGTCCGCTACTGAGGGATTTATCCTTAGGGTTGCGCCCTCCCTACTCCAGAACCGCAAGGGTAGCGAACGCGCGGCGTATGCCGAGATCTGACCAGGCCGGTCTGGGGGAAAGCTTGCTCGCCGGCACGCACATATTATGAAGAGGCCAGACCCAAGGAGTATCTCCATGGCGCTGACGGCCATAGCGCTCCTGCTGTGGTCGCACAGCATTGTCTGCGCACGGCTGGAGATCGGCTATCTGGGACTGGTCCACGGCCTGCCGGTCACCTTCTTCCTTGCCACCGGCTTCCTCACCGCGGCGGCAGGCATCCTGTGGCTGTCCGGAGAGGGCCACGGGAAGCTGATGGCAGCACAGACCGTCTTGTTCGTGTGCGCCCTGTGGCTGGTGCCCCAAGTCACCGGCGGCTCTCCCCCTTTCGACGACCACGCCTACCGGAACCTGAGGCTGATCGACCAGGTCATGCGCGAGGGCCACTTCTCTGCGCAGGAGACCGGCTATCTGTCCTGGCCGGGCGCGTTCCTGTGGCTGGCCTCGCTCTCCGGCACCCTGGGAGTGGAGCCGGAGGCACTCCTGCACCTGTGGCCAGTGGTTATGCAGCTTGCCCTGTTGCTGCCGCTCTACATCTTCCTCAAGAACCTGCTGGGCGAAGACCGACAGGACTACTGCTGGATGGGGCTCTGGCTGTTCTCGCTGGCAAGCTGGACCGGCCGGCAGTACCTGGCCAGTGCCCCCGGGGTGACCCTCCTGCTCCTGCTGGCCCTGCTTGCCCTGGTAACCACTCCTGCCCTGTGGGAGAAAGGCAGGCGCAGTCTGCCCTGGCTGGGTCTAACGCTAGCCGTATTCGTCGGCCTGGTACTTACCCACCTCCTCACCTCCCTCGCCGCTTTGGGCATCATCGGCGCTTTGACCGTGGCCAGGAAGAGCAGGATCATGGTGCCGGTCACCGCGGCATGCCTTGTGATGCTCGTGTCCTGGAACCTCACCGGCATGGAGAGAGACACCATACTCGGGGCCTTCTCATCGGACGTGATCGCCCCCGGCGAGTCCATGGAGGCTATCGACGCCGCAGAGATGAACCTCCCCGGTGAGAAACTTGCGGTACCCACCAAGGAACCGGTGGTCAGCGGCAGGAGCCTGGTCTTCTCGCCGGCGGTATTCGTGGAGTCCCAGGTATCCGGCCACCTGGCGGGGAGCGGGTCCCATGCTGCGGTCACCGGGGTCCGGGTATGGTTCTCGGCCGCCTTCGCACTTATCGGCCTTGCCGGGGCGATAGGGGCAGCCATAACCAGGCAAGAACGAAACACCACCATCGCCGTTCTGGCACTAACCCTGGCGCCGCTGGCACTGGCGGTCATACCGTATGGGGGGAGGTCAATCGACCACCTCTACGTCTTCTGCCTGGCGCCGATGGCCTACTTCGGTGCGCGGTTACTGGAAAGCGGCGGGAGGGTGGCGGTCCTGTGTCTCTGTTTGGTGCTAGCGGCTGCGGTGCCGTTCCACCTTATCGCCCACTACGGCAACCAGACCTATGATTACTTCCCACCGAGCCTTGTGAGGGGACTTGAGTTCTCGTACGAAAGCGCGCCGGCTGACCCGGCTCAGAGCAGCGCTTACCCCTGGGGCATACTTGAGCCGGTTAAGGAGCCCTTCGTCCGGCTCAATCATCTCCAGTGGAACGGTGACACCGTCACACCCAGGGGCGGTTTCACCGACGGTAGCCCGCGCTGGCTCTACCTGCACCGTCGCCACGACGCCTACTACGGGTTCCTCCTGGGTGAGCCGTCATTCCTGGTGAAGCTGGAGAATGCCCTCGCGGAGACAGCCAACTGCGGGGTTGTCTACCGTAATCCCGACTTCCGGCTGTATCGCCTGGAGCCGCCAACCCTGGACCGGTACGTACAGCATTAGATATGGACAAGAACAAGCATCAAACGACGCCCGCGGGGCACAGGATCAACACCCTCATCAGCAGGGCCATTTCCGGCAGGAAGGACCAGTTCCACCCACACGTACGGCTCTATGACCGCGTGAACCTCGCCGCCATCGAGTCCGGGTTCGTAGTGGTCTGCTGTCGGGGGTTCGAGCTGGGCATGAACCAGCTTCTCGTATGCACTAAGGGGAGACGCAATTGACCGAGCAACTACGCGCCGACCATACCTCTGTTCACACCGCTACCCGGCGGAGACAGGGTCAATCCATGCCCCCAGGGCTACCAGGGGCCGCAGGGCGGCGGTCCACCGGCATCGGGGGAATGGTGACCACACCCCGGCCCATCACTGTCCTGGGGCGAAAGGTCAGGGAGACCCTGCGCACCTCCCTGTACCGGAACGCGGCCTATCTCGTGCTAACGTCAGGGCTCAATAGCCTGAGTGGTTTCGTGTTCTGGGCCGTGGCCGCACGCATATATCCCGTGGAAGGGGTGGGCCTGGCATCAGCGGCCATCTCGGCAATGGGTCTGCTGGCGCTGCTGTCCACCCTGGGCATGGACTACAGCCTGATAAGGTTCCTGCCCGGCTCCGGGGATAGAGGTAACGACATTCTGAGCTCCTGCCTCACCCTGGGCGGGCTGGTGTCAGTGGTCCTGACGGTGGTTTTCCTGGCAGGCATCCACTGGTGGTCCCCGGCCCTGCTACGCATCCAGCAGAACCCGGTGTTCTTCGCCAGCTTCACTCTGTTCGCTCTTGCCTCGGTCCTCAAGGTCTTCACCGAGCGCACCTTCGTAGCGGCACGCAGGGCAGGGCTGGCACTGGTGCAGGGGCTTCTCTTCGGCCTGCTGAGGTTCGTTCCGCTCCTGGCTCTTGCGCCTCTTTTCGACGTCTTCGGCATATTCGCGTCCTGGGGAATCGCCCTCAGCCTGGCGGTAGCGGTAGGCATACCCTTTCTCCTGCCCCGTGTTCGTCCCGGCTACTGCCCTGTTCCCAGACTGCATCTCAGGGCCGTCGGCAGCATGATGCGATTCTCGTTCGCCAACTACGCCGCCAACATCATGTGGGCAATCCCGGTCCTTGGGCTGCCAGTGCTGGTGGTGAACCGGCTTGGTGCCGAGGCAAACGCCTACTTCTACGTCGGGTGGGCGCTGGGATACCTGCTGGTAAACATACCGGTGACGGTCTCCCTGTCGCTTTTCGCCGAAGGCTCGAACGCAGGAGAGCACCTGGCCCGCAACATCGCACGGAGCTTGAAGCTGCTCCTGCTCCTGGTTCCCGTAATAGCTATTTTCTTCCTGGTGGGTGACGAAGTCCTGGCCCTCTTCGGCAGCGCCTACGCAGACAACGCCACCAGCCTGCTCTGGGTGCTGGCCGTTTCCGCCCTACCGGTCGGCGTCAACCACACATTCTTCGCGCTACGAAGAATACAGGGGAAAATGAGAGACGTGGTTGGCCTGAGCGTGTTCATTACCGCAGGCACCATGGTGGGGAGCTACTTTCTACTGCCCCGCCTGGGCATTGTCGGGGTGGGGCTGGGGTGGCTCGTCCCGCAGGCAATAGCGGCGGCGGTGGTTATGCCGGGTCTGCTGCGCTACCGTCACGGGTCCGCCGCGGAAGCGGTCCCGCAGACAGAATCTGTCTACCACCAGGAACCCATGGCCGGCTGAAGGAGGCACGGATGCTATCAGCAGAGCACCGCCGGGTGCTGGAGCAGAATATCAGGCTCCACGAGACAGAGGCATACTTCTACAACGCCACCCACCCTGAGAACTTCAACGTTTTCGAGCAGCGGCGGCTGAAGCGGGAGCTGCGGCGCCTCGCCGGAGAAGCGGACCCGACCCTGCCGGTGCTGGACCTGGCGAGCGGCACGGGCAATGTCTCCGACCACCTGAAAGCCATGAGCCTGCGCACGGTGGCGTGCGACCTCTCCCTGGAGATGCTGAGAGAGAACCGCGCCGAGCACCGGGTCCGGTGCGACGCCACCTGTCTTCCCTTCAAAGACGCGTCATTCGGTGCGGCAACCGCCTACTCCGTGTTTCATCACCTGCCTGATCCCGTCAGCACAGTCCATGAGGTGGGCCGGGTGGTGGCAGCAAGGGGCATGCTCTACTTTGACCATGACCACTTTCTCCCGCAGAGCGGAAAGGGGTTGAAAGGCTACCCCTTCACTCTCCTGGACCTCTTCGGGTGGGGGGGCTGGCTGGTGCTCCACCCCGGCTACCTGGGACGGCTCTTCCGCTACGCCCTCTGGGGCCGAAGGCGGCACCGGCGCAACCTGCGGGGGCTGAACCAGGCGGAGTCCCACGACCGCGTCCAGCCCGAGCGGCTGGTGGCTGCGCTGGAAAGCAAGGGCTTCCGGGTTGAGCTCGGACGGCACCGGGGCGGGAGCTACCTAAGGGCAGTCCGCCATGAGGTACCCGGCCAGATTGCTGAGGTTTCCGGCCCCGCACACGCTCCGGCAGCGAGGTGAGGAGATTGAGGATAGTCCATATTGGCACGGGCTTTCTGCCGGTCTCGGCGGACGCCGATCGCTCGGTGGAGACGACCATCTACCAGCTCACGCAGCACCTCGCGCTGAGCGGCCACGAGGTGCACGTGCTTGATATGGCCACCGGCCCACGGGCACGCAGCGACACTACCGTCCGGTTCCACCGCGTCCACTCTCTGCCTCTGCCTGGAAGCACGCTGGCGGGCTACTCCCTCAAGGTGGTCTGCTTCTCGGTATCCCTCCTGCCGGGGCTGCGGCGTCTCGTCCGGGATGGCGGGGCGGACATGGTCCATGCCCACAGCCAGTTCCCCGCCGCCGCCGTGCTGATTGCCCGCAGACTATTCCGCTGGCATATCCCGGTGGTCTATACCGCCCACAATCCCTACCTGCTGGCACAGCCGGGCCGGGTCAACCGGCTGAAGCACCTTCTGCTGGAAGGATGGGTACTGCGAAGGGTGGACCGCGTCCTGGCCCAGACACGGACGGTGGCCAGCGAGCTGGTCCGCAGGTTTCGGGTAAACCCGGAGAGGGTCAGCCAGGTCTTCGCGGGGATAGACACGGAGATGATTAGCCGCTTTGCACAAGAGCACCCGGCACAAAGGAACGGGCACCACACCGTTCTCTGTCCGGCGATAATCAACCCCCGCAAGAACCAGATGGCCGTGGTTGAGGGTATCCCCGATATCCTTAAGATGTTTCCCCGGTGCCGGTTCGTGTTCGCGGGAAGGGTTGACGACCGCGACTACTTCGACCGCATCCAGGCGCGGCTGGATGAGCACCACGTAGGGGGCTGCGTGGAGTTCACCGGCCACCTCCCCCGGGAAACGCTGTACCGGCGATACCTTGAGGCCACCGTCTTCGTATTCCCCACCCTCTACGAGAGCCAGGGACTGGTGCTGCTGGAGGCGATGGCCTTCGGGCTACCGGTGATTGCTTCACGCATCGGCCCGATAGAGGACGTGGTGAGCCTGCACGAGGGGAGCGCCGTCCTGGTAGACCCCGCCGATACCGGGGAGCTTGGCCGCGCGATAGTCGATTTGCTCCAGGACGGCGAGCGCAGGAAGCAGCTATCCACCCACGGAAAGGAGCTGGCCTTCTCGCGTTTCTCCTGGAGCCGCACCGCGCAAGATACCCTTACTGCATACCAGCATGTTCTACGAGAAGCAAATCCTGATTGACCGGAGGCCCAGTCATGGAGTCCATAAGAGAGCTAAGGGCTATATGCCAGGAGACCAGGGACGATGTCCTCTACCAGCGTAGCTGGTTTGACCGCAATGTCACCCGCAGGATATCCATCTACTTCACCCGGCCCTTCCTGGCCCTGGGACTGTCCGCCAACCAGGCCACGGCGGTGGACCTGCTCATCGGCCTGGCGGCGGGAGCACTGCTGGCATTCCCGAACCCGGCGTACTGGCTTGGGGGTATCCTTCTCTTCTACCTGTACTTCGTCTTCGACTGCGTGGACGGGGAGATTGCGCGCTACCGCAAGACGGCCTCGCCGGTGGGGTCATTCCTGGATGGCGGGCTAGGCATGCTGATGTGGCCCTACGTGCTGGCCTGCATGACCTTCGGCATCAGCAGCGCCCTCCAGAGCGACCTGGTCTTTGCCTTCGGGTTCCTGGCAGCAGTGGGATGGCTCCTCTACACCGCCTCGGCGCTTTTCCCATACCCTATCCTGCACTCACTGGGGCGCCTGCCGGAGATGGTCCAGGCCTCGCAGGCAATCACCGAGCCGCTGGTGATGCGGCTGGGCAGAACACTCTTCGGCACCCGGGGCTTCATTCCGGCGGTGCTGGTGGTCACGATCGTGGACCTCTTTACCGCCCCGGCCACCATCGGGCAGTTCGCCCTCAACGCGCGCTTCGCCTACCTGGCGGTCTTCAGCCTGGCCACGCTGGTGGGGATTATCCTCAGGGTGCGGGGAGTCATGCGCGACGGGGTCGGTCTCCTCAAGCCTTAGTGTCCTGTTTCTGAAACTCGCTAAGTGGTTCCGGTGATTCTAACCAGGGGTCTTCTGCAAATCACCATTCCGGCGCAAGCCGGAATCCACTTCCCCCACCCCACCTGGATTCCGAATCAAGTTCGGAATGGTTATCCAATAATGGCCTCGCCCGGAACAATCCTTCCACGCATTTCAGCTACATGACACCGGTACCTGCTGCCGCAAGTCCCAGCTATCATGCGGGCAGCGTGTAGACCTTTCGTTACGCTCAGGGTGACAATAACCGACTCTCGTTCTGAGCGTCAGCGAAGAATCCCTGACATGATGTTAGCCTGAGACACCAAGTACCGGGGGACGAGGATGAGCAGTGGCTATTCGCCGGACCGCGCCTTGACTGTCCCGCCATCCGCCCCGAGGTACTGAAACACCTTCACCGACGGTATCTGCTCTCCTCCCAGGTGCTCGGTGCGTTGCTCCGAGCTATGCACCAGTTGGAAGTGCTGGAGCGGCTCCAGCGGCACCGGCGTTACCATCGGGTCCGGGCTCACTATGCGGTACCTGTCCGGGTCACGGTCAGACAGATAGGCATTGGCCTCCTCGTAGGTGGGAAAGGAGCGCGCGCTGGTGATGCGGCGGTACGGGGTGCCGGCGCCGTCCACGGCGTTCTCGTAGGAGATGACCATGGTGCTCTCCGGGACCACCGCCCGGCCCTCGAAGTTGTACAGCCGCGAGGACAGGGAGCGGAAGTACTCGGGATAGAACAGGACGATCGGCAGGAGCTTACCTTCGTCTTCGATATGGTATATCCCGCGATAGTCATCGGGGTCGCCTCCGGCAAAGGTGACCACGGCATGGAATTTGCGCGTGGCGGTGTCATAATCGATCACGGCGTAGCTGGAGTCCAGCCGGTCGAATACCTCGATAGCGAGGTCTTCCTCCTGGGTGGTGAGACAGCGGGCCACCGGAACGGACCAGTTCCCTCCCGGGCCGTGGTTGGGCAATCTCCGGGCAATACGCGTGATCCAGTGACCGTAGTCCCACCACGCCATGACCCCGTAGGCATCCTCGGGGTACTGGTAGCTCTTGCCCGGCGGCGGGGCTTCGTATATCTGATAGTAGAAATCGGGGTCGCCGAACGGGTCGGGGGTGTTCTTCCTCAGCCAGACGAGCGAGTTGTACCAGCCGTCGGACGGGATAAGCGCCCTGGCCTCGATGATAACGTCCGTGGTCGGTCCGCTCCACCTTGGGGGTAAACCGGTACTTGGCACGTACACCACGAAGAGGACGATGACCATACCCAGCACGGTAACCACCCGGGCAGCGGCAGGACTCACGCTTCGGGCTGCCTCACCGGCGCGGCCGTTCTGAGCCACCAGCCTGCCGACATCCACCCAGTCCAGGAACCGCGACGCGAAGTAGCCGGTGAGCAGGGCGACATTCACCGCGTAGTAGTAGGCAAACCGGCGCTCTCCCAGCGTGGCCGCCAGCATTACTAGGCTCCACACCAGCAGCAGGATGATAGACGTTTCCTCCCGACGGAAGACGCCGTAGATGAGGATGCCCAGGGAGACGAAGCTGATGAAGAAGCCGGTGGTAAACATCTCCCACGCCAGCGAGAAGGAGAACTCGTCTCCCACGGAGAGCAGCGGGTTCACCTCCGAAATGGTCAGTCCCACCCCCGTGGGCCGGAATATCCTGAAGGTGTCCAGCGCGGACGCGAAGAAGACAGGATTGGCAAAGCGCAGGGCGGCCATGCCGGCCACGCCCAGGCCCAGGACCGCCACCGGGTAGTATGCCTGCCTGATACCGCCGCGATTGAACAGGCGGGAGATGCCGTTGAGCACCAGCGGGACCGCCAGGGTGGCCAGGACCGCCAGCAGCGGGAGTCCACTCGGGGAAAGGGGCAGGAGCATGAGGGTGGTCACCAGCATTGCCGGGGTCCCTGCCAGCCACAGGTAGTCCGTGCTCGTGCCCCTCAGATGGTCGGCTACCGCCTGCGCCACGAAGTAGACGAAGATAATCAGCACCACGAGCGGGCCACCGACCCAGCTGAGCAGGTACACTCCTAGGAAAAGACCAGCGAGCAGGCTGTTGGTCAGGGGACGCCGGATGACGGGCCAGTTCAGATTCCTGAAATCGGTCAGGGCCAGCCGCTTCTGCCGTGCCGACTTGACTGCCCGGATGAGGAAGAGCATGGCCACGGTACTGAATAGCACCTCGGCGACGTGATGGTCGGTGGCCCCCAGTACCGAGCGGCCCATGAACTCACCGGGCAGCACGGCAATCAGCGCCGCCGATAGCAGCCCTGCCCTGCGACTGAAGACCTCCTTGCCGATGAAGAAGACCGGGACCACCGTCAATGCCCCCAGCACCGCGGGCGTATACGCCCCCACCACCTCGATGGTATGCATGGTGGGATGCCCCAGGCCTAGCAGGAGAGCGTTACCGGCTACCAGCCAGTCCAGGAAGGGCATGTATTGCCAGCTGCTGCCGTAGGGATAGTACAGGTAAGGGTCAAAGGTCAGGTACCGGGGGAAGTTGTGCACCAGGCTGTCCACCAGGCGCATGTGGTAGTGGGCGTCGGCTCCCACGAACCTGACCTGGTCGCCGACGAAGACATAGTCCTGCAGCAGGTAGACCCTCAGAAAGAAGGCAAGAGCAAACAGCAGCAGAACGGTAACCGCGGTGGCCAAATCCGGCGGGAATCGTAACCTGCCCGCGTTCTGTACCTGTGGGCTTTTGTGATGTGCGGTCATAGACCCCTGGTTATCGAGCAGGCGTACCGGTAGTTCTCAAAGGTGTGTATCTCGGCCCATCCCCAGTTAGTCTGGAGGGCTTTGACCGGGTAGCCCACGCTGATGAGATGATTGAGGAAGTCCACCAGGCCGGCCTGTCTGATGTCAGACGCCTGGTGGAACGGCTGGTCGCAAAACTGCGCCCGTGCCCGCCGGTACTCGTGCTTGAAGATCTCGGTCCCCTTGGCCGAGAGCATGGTTATGCCAATAAACTCCGCGCTCCGCGAGTACTCGGGCGCCTCTGCGCCGATTCTCTCCACCGTGTAGAGGCGGTCGTAGTTCAGGGTGCGGTCTCCATTGGGCATGGCCTCCCGCGTGATGACCAGGTCCAGCTTCTTGTTCCGGTTGTTGCGCGCCCGGTCGAACGAGTTGTCCACCACCATGACGATGTCCGCCTCCACCGATTTCAGCTTTTCGATGAGCATGTTCTCGAACAGGATGTCCGCGTATATGATGAGCGTCCTGCCGCTCAGCCGGTCGGCGGCGGACATGATGGAGGTCATGATATGCTCGGAGGAATGTCTGGGATTTCGGATGTAGTTGACCCCCTGGACGGTGAAGGCCTCGCTGCGATAGCCGGTCACCACGGATACATCCCCGATATGGCTCCGGCGCAGGGTTTCCAGGCTCCTCTGCAGTAGTGGCTTCCCGTTTATGTCAAGCATGGCCAGGGGCATGTCTTTCAGCAGTGGCTCCAGCGAAGGCTGGTGGCGGGGTGCCCCGGCGGCGGGTATGATGACACTGATAGGCTC